>Ga0302319_10003856_pt1 | contig 31028 bp, 31 predicted proteins | sample Bog_T0_2_FD_203319 | JGI IMG/M metagenome (GOLD analysis project Ga0302319, IMG submission 203319) | Peat permafrost microbial communities from Stordalen Mire near Abisko, Sweden - Bog_T0_2 | ecosystem: Environmental > Terrestrial > Soil > Wetlands > Peat | place: Sweden: Abisko, Stordalen Mire... | reverse complement strand
AATGGAAATGAACCCAGCCCATGGAAAAGGTTGATTGCGTTGTGATCGGCGCCGGCGTGGTCGGCCTTGCGGTGGCGCGGCGACTGGCGCAGGCCGGCCGCGAGGTCATTGTACTGGAAGCCGCGGAAGCCATCGGCACCGTAACCTCGTCGCGCAACAGCGAAGTCATTCACGCCGGAATCTACTACCCGGCCGGCAGCCTGATGGCGCGGATGTGCGTCAGCGGCAGACGGGCGCTCTATGAATATTGCCGCGAGCACGGCATCCCGCACCGCAATTGCGGCAAGCTGATCGTCGCCACGACGGGCCAGGAAACCAGCAAGCTGCGATCGATCAGGGCCCATGCCGAAGCCAATGGGGTGCTCGATCTGCAGAGCCTCGAGGGCCATGAAGCGCGCGCCTTGGAGCCGGCGCTCAATTGCGAGGCTGCCCTGCTATCGCCCTCCACCGGCATCATCGACAGCCATGCGTATATGCTCGCGCTGCGCGGCGACGCCGAGGCGGCCGGGGCGGCCTTTGCCTTTCGCACCCCTCTGCTCGGTGCCAAAGCACGGGCTGGCGGCCTCGAGATCGATGCCGGCGGCGCCACTCCGATTTCACTGCAATGCCGGCTGCTGATCAATGCCGCGGGACTTGGGGCAACCGCTGTGGCGCACAGCATCGACGGCATGCCGATCGAACGGATACCACCGGCCTATCTCGCCAAAGGAAACTATTTCAGCTGCACCGTGCGCTCGCCGTTTTGCCATCTGATCTATCCGGTCCCCGAGCCGGGCGGCCTTGGCGTGCATCTCACCCTCGACATGGCGGGCCAGGCCCGCTTCGGCCCTGATGTGGAATGGGTCGAAACCATCGATTACGCCGTCGATCCGGCGCGGGCGGAGCGCTTTTATCCCGCTATCAGACGCTACTGGCCCACGCTGCCGGACGGGGCCCTGATGCCCAGCTATTCCGGGATCCGTCCCAAGATCGTACCGCCGGCGGTAGCTGCGCAGGACTTCCTGATCCAGGGGCCGCGGGATCATGGCGTTGACGGACTGATCAACCTGTTCGGGATTGAATCGCCCGGACTGACGTCATCGCTGGCGATCGCCGATTTTGTCGACAAGCTGGCCGGTCGATGAGGGCCTGTCGGCCAAACTGTCGAACCACAAGGGGCGCCATGCCCAGATGTTTGGACGAACCGGCGGACGCAACCAATATCATATTGGCGTCACCCGAGAACGGCCCCTTTCGGGCATGGCGTTGTTTTCCAAAATTATGGGAACTACCGAATCAGCACCAATAGATCGAGCCGCGGTGCGCACCACGAAGGCGGTAGCCGCCAGCCGGCATGCATCCTTAATGCAGCGTTACGCTGGAAGACTGCTTGAGTCGTTCGATTTCGTCCTTGACCATCAATTTCTTGCGCTTTAACTCGACAATCTGCAGGTCGTCCGTCGAAAGGTGTACGAGCGCTTCGTGTAACTCATTCTCGAGAATTTTATGTTTGCGTTCCAGCTCAACAAGGTGCGCCTGTAGTGCCATACGAAACCTCCTCGGTTGGATGAGACTTCAAGTTCGATCCGAGCCGGGGAGCTTACACAACTCATCGAATCTGTCGATGGGTAACGCAAATCGCGTTTTATATTTCGTGCAATTTTTGTATCCAATCCTGACCAGCGCCCGCCAGTCAGGTTCGTGGCGACATCGCAGGGTCCTCGCGGAGCGCGGAAATATTTCAATATTTCAATAGCTTACATTAAAGCCGGGAGTCCACCCGGAGATCGATGCGATCGAACTGGCCGCACACAATTTTCGGTGGTGTGGCACAAGCCGATGGATCCTCAAGCGACTCGGTTCGGCGGCCGCGGGAGCCCGTCGTCACGAAAATAGTGCGCAGGGGTCAACTCGATGACCGCTTCGCTTGCACATAGGCGCTGCAGGGACGATATTCCGGCGACGGCTTCCGCAACCTTCGCATCCGATCGCGCTTTTCAGCAATTGAATACCATGACCGAGGAAGATGAGCGCGAACTCGAAAATGAGCTGGCACGGCTGCAGCAGGAGCATCGCGATCTTGATGCCGCGATTGATGCCCTGCATCAATCGCCGGCGCCGGATTTGTTGCGTCTGCAACGGCTGAAGAAGCGCAAGCTGCTGCTTCGCGACCGCATCGCCTTCATCGAAGATCAGATCACCCCTGATATCATCGCATGACACCGCCTTTGACGGCGATTCGCTCGCAGGATTGCCAGTTCAGACTCCTGTCAGCTCTCGCAATACGCCGGTTACCTGCGCTGGGCTGTACGGCTTCGGCAAGAAGCGGCCTCCCTCAGGCAGATCTGATTCCGTAACGTGAACGAGGCCAGAGGTGGCCACGATCTTGATGGGTGGCCAGCGCCCTCGCACCGACCGGGCGAGTTTCAACCCGTCCATCGAGCCCGGCATCTGGATATCGGTAAAAACCACAGCGATGTCTGGACGCCGTTCCAGAATTTCAATGGCTTCATCCGCATTTGAGGCCTCGATCACGTCAAATCCAGAGGCGGCAATGACATCGGCCGCATCGATTCTCAACAGAAATTCGTCCTCCACGATCAGCACCACGGGTCTGCTGGTATCGACAAGACCCATACGTCTCACTCCTGCAACCACCCAATAAGCGCAAGATCTTGTTTTGGTTCCCGGGCCAGCTCCGAGGCCATGAATGTCCGGTATTCCCAGAGCGCTGTCCTCCGCTCCTAATCCGCTTGACTTGTTCGGAACAAAGAGAGAACATTTGATTTCCTTTCATGCCAACACTCCGGGAAAACCTGACATGTCCCAACCCAGCTCTATGTCTGACCTCAATTGCTACGATCGCGCCTGCGAGCAGGCGATTGCGATGTGCGACGGTAACCCGCTCAGCACCATCAAGGCGCTGATCCTGGCAAACGAATATCTCGAGATGGAACTCCGGCAATGGCGGCTATCCGCAGGAGATCACCGCGCGTCAGCCAGCTTGTCGCGCACCAATTACGATGCCGCCTGAGACATTGCGCCCGAGGATGCTGGAGCCGACCATGCCCGATGTGACCTACTACGTCGCGCTGCCGTTCGTGCTGGATGATACCGGTTCGCCAATGGCAGGCACCGCGGAGGAATGCCAGAGTTCGTCAGCGGCCGTGCGGCGCGCGGAAGTCATGTCCAGGTCCGCCGGCAGCATCGGCGCAGTTGCCTTCTGCCGCAGCGGTGATCCGATGATCGGCGAATTCGGCGATGCTCAGTTGCTGAAGAAGTTCGGCAGCGTACCCGATGATTTGAGCGGGCTCTGATCTTGCCGCGGTTAACTTGGCCATGGGGCAGATGATGTAAGCTTGCCGAAAATCGGCCAGGCAAGGATAGTTCATTCTGCCCCGATTGCGATGGCTTGCCGAACCTGGGGCTGATCTTATAAACCGGCTTATCATTCTGGATTGCCGAGAAGAATTGACTGCATGACCGCCCCCGTCGCGATTATCATGGGAAGCCAGTCGGACTGGGACACCATGCGCCATGCCGCTGAAATGCTGGCGACGCTGGGCGTTTCCAGCGAGCAGCACATTGTTTCGGCACATCGGACCCCGGAGCGGCTGTTCGCCTTTGCCAAGGGGGCGCGGGCGGCCGGGTTCCAGATCGTCATCGCCGGCGCCGGCGGGGCGGCTCACCTGCCGGGCATGACCGCGGCCTTGACGGAGCTTCCCGTGTTCGGTGTTCCGATCGAATCCAGAGCGTTATCGGGCGTCGATTCGCTCTATTCCATCGTCCAGATGCCTGCCGGCATCCCGGTAGGCACGCTCGCGATCGGGAAGCCCGGCGCCATCAACGCCGCTCTGCTGGCGGCCAGCGTTCTGGCGCTGAACGATTCCGCGCTGGCTGACCGACTCGTGGCGTGGCGCAAGCTGCAGACCGAGGCGGTCAAGGAGCATCCGGAGGAACCGGCGTGACCGTACCTCGGCAGGTGAAGCTGAAGCCCGGCGACACCATCGGAATTCTCGGCGGCGGACAATTGGGTCGCATGCTGGCGATGACCGCGCCGCGGCTCGGTCTGCGCTGCCAGGTCTTTTCGCCGGATCCGGACTCGCCGGCCTTCGACGTCGTACTGCGCGCGACCTGTGCCGAATACGCCGATGTCGAGGCGTTGGAACTGTTCGCCAACGATGTCGACGTAATCACCTATGAATTTGAGAACGTGCCAGCTGCCGCCGCCATGCTGCTCGCCGCTCGGCGGCCGGTACTGCCAGACCAGAAGATTCTGGAAACAACCCAGGATCGGCTCGCCGAAAAAGATTTCGTCACCCGGATCGGCATCGGCACCGCCAAATATGCCGATGTGTCATCGAAGACGACGCTGCGGGCCGCGATCGCCCGGATCGGCCTTCCTGCCGTGATCAAGACGCGGCGTTTTGGCTATGACGGCAAGGGACAAGCCATCATCCGCAACGGCGACGATCCGGATCGGATTTGGGAGGCGCTTGGCACCAAATCCGCCATCCTGGAAGCCTTCGTCGCGTTCGAACGCGAGATCTCGGTCATCGCCGCGCGCTCTGTCGACGGCCAGGTTGAATGTTTCGATGTTACCGAAAATGAGCATCGCGACCACATCCTCAAGATTTCACGGGCGCCGGCCGACATCCCTGAGGCAGTGGCGGCGGAAGCGCGCTCGATCGCCGAGCGCATCGCCGAGGCGCTTAATTATGTCGGCGTGCTGGCGGTCGAAATGTTCGTCGTTCAGGGCGACGGGGGTGCCAGGCTAATGGTCAACGAGATCGCGCCACGGGTGCACAATTCCGGGCACTGGACACTCGACGGCGCCTCGATCTCGCAATTCGAACAGCACATCCGGGCCATTGCCGGCTGGCCGCTGGGCAAGCCGGTCCGTCATGGCCCGGTGACCATGACCAATCTGCTCGGAGACGATGTCGACGGCTACGAGCGCTGGTTGACGGTGCCTGGCGCGACAGTTCACCTGTATGGCAAGGGGCGGCCACGACCGGGCCGTAAAATGGGACATGTCACGCAGGTCGGACGGGTTCCGCCCGAATCTGCCTGATCGCGGCAAAAGCCTGGATTTCGGCGGGAGTGGCGTCACGCCGGTGGACATCAGGGGTTCGATCTGATACATCCGCGCGCTCAAGCTGAAGGGCTAGGCCTTTTTGCCAGCGTTTCTGTTTAACAGAATTCCAATCCGATCAATGAAAGAGGATGCCGGGTGCAGGTTCTCGTTCGCGATAACAATGTCGATCAAGCCCTCAAGGCGCTGAAGAAGAAGATGCAGCGCGAGGGCATCTTCCGCGAGATGAAGCTCCGCGGCCATTATGAAAAGCCCTCCGAGAAGAAAGCGCGCGAAAAGGCGGAAGCCGTGCGCCGTGCGCGCAAGCTGGCCCGCAAGAAACTTCAGCGCGAAGGTCTGCTACCGATGAAACCCAAGCCGGTTTTCGGCGCCGGACCGGGTGCGGAACGGGGCGGCATGGGCGGCGGTCGGGGCGGGCCCGGCGCGGGTCCGCGTGGCCCCCGCTGATCGGGGCGGCTGCAACTTTGCGCTGGATGACGCGGGCCATGGGACCGCGTCATTTGTTTTGAACGATGCCTTTCACGCATCGGCGGGCTAGCGAGGCTGCGCAAGCGCAAGACTGCTTCGCCGCTATGGTCCTATCGAATAGCCATCTCCGATCAGCGGCATCCCATGCGCGGCGGTGCCGGCCGACGGTGATGCTGTCGCTGGCGATCGCGCTATGCGGCTGCTCCATCAATCTCGGATCATTGTCGACGGAGCCGCCAACCGCCGCTCCGTCTGAAGCCAGCATGGCCGATGCGCAGACCCGCAACCTGCAGGGCCAGGCGTTGGCGCGCGCCGGAAAAACCGATCAAGCGCTTGCCGCGTTTGACGAGGCGGTCGGAATCGACCCTCATAACGCTGACGCGCTGTACAATCGCGGCCTGCTCTACCAGGGCGAAAAGCAACATCAGCGGGCGATTGACGATTTCACCGCCGCGAGCGGCCTCACCCCGCAACGGGCTGAGCCGCTGTTGGGGCGCGCTCTCAGTTACCTCGCGTTGGATCGGATCAAGGAGGCCGCGGCCGATCTCGACGAAGCGGCTCAGGCCGATCCGCGCAATGCGCAGATCTGGACCACCCGCGGGCTCGCCTATGAACGGCTCGGGGACAAGACCAAGGCCGCCGGATCCTACGCCCGCGCGATCAACCTTCGTCCGAAGGACGAAGCTGCCCAAAACGGCTTAGGCCGCGTCGGCGGCAAGCCCGGTCAAAGCTACGAAACCTTCTGAATTATTTCGGCAACACGGCGAGAAACACTGATTTCGCCGCTGAGAGCATCCCTTCCGCGACGGTCTTGTGTCCGGTTTCGGTTGTTCCGGTCGCATCGGCATGCAAATCCAACGGCGGCGCCGCCGCGCCAACGGGAATATCGGCCGGCGGCGTCGGACGAAGCGGGTCGCTTGCAACCACGCCGCGCGGATAGGTATATGGATAAGGCGGCCGCCCCTGCGATGATCCCGATGCGGATTCATAGCTATTGGCGGGAGGAGTTGAAACCAGGATCGGCGGCGGCAACGGCCGAATCGGCGCTGCCGCGGGCGGCGCGGCGGCGACCGGGGGTGCCGCGGCGATCACCCGCGTTACATCCGGGCCACGAACGGCATCTGGTGTTCGCATTGAACCGCCACCCGAAGCCCGCAGTCGTTCGATAGCCGCGCGCGCCAGATCATTGGCGTCGCGATGCTCCTCCGGACTGACTGTGGCCTCGACTTGGGCTGGTTGGGCGACCCCAACAGCGGCGCTTGCTGGCGGCTTCTCACGCGGCACCGGCTGGTGCCGGCGCAGTTCGCCTGGAAGGCTCGCAACATCGGCTGGCCGATCGGCCGATTTCTCCGTGGCTCGCTCCAGGACTTTGTCTTTGTCGGAGACTTTGTCTTTGTCGGAGGCTTTGTCTTTGTCGGAGACTTTGTCTTTGTCGGAGACGGACTTTTCAGATGGCTCACCGGTCTTTTCAGCCGTAGCCTTCATCCGGTCACCGGGCACCGTGGCATCGGCGTCGGTAACAGCGTCTGCTGGCTTGGACCCGGCCTTTTTCGCTTCGACCGAAGAAACGCTGGCTGCTGGTTCCGCGGCGGGCCGATTGACCATGTAATGATTGACGATATAGGCGCCGATCACCGTCGCAGCGACTGACGGCAAAATATCCATCGCCAATTTCGAAACGTATTTCAGCATGCCAGCCTCTCCCCGAACTGGGGCATTACGAGATCTTTGCGGCACATTGAGGGATCAACTGCGACGGATCAGTGGCAATTCGCCCACCGGCAAAGTCAAATTTTCAATTCAATCTCCAGGAATACGATCTCGGTCGCGGTCTCGTTCTGCACATCATGTTCGACCCCCGCCTTGTGGAAGTAGGATTTCCCGACCCCAAGCTGCGCCTTGGAGCGCTCCCCGTTGGGGGCGACGATGGTCATTTCACCTGCCGTGATCGGCACGATGACGTAATCCAGCGCATGGATATGATGGCCGATGGCGCTGCCGGGCAAAAGCCGCCACTCGGTGACGCGCACTTCCGGGGTATCTACCTGGACATCTGATTTGGCGCTGATCATCCCTCACATCCCCTTGACGATGTTCTCGGTCATCTTTTTGGCGTCGCCGAGCAGCATCATGGTATTATCACGGTAGAACAGCGGGTTGTCGATCCCGGCATAGCCCGAGGCGAGCGACCGCTTGATGAACATCACGGTGCCGGCCTTCCAAACCTGCAGCACCGGCATGCCATAGATCGGCGAGGTCTTGTCTTCCTCCGCCGCCGGATTGGTGACGTCGTTGGCTCCGATCACGAAGGCGACGTCGGCCTGGGCAAATTCCGAGTTGATGTCCTCGAGTTCGAACACCTCGTCATAGGGCACATTGGCTTCGGCGAGCAGCACGTTCATATGGCCGGGCATGCGGCCCGCCACCGGGTGGATCGCGTATTTGACCTCGACGCCCTCCTTCTTGAGGGTGTCGGCCATCTCGCGCAGCGCATGCTGCGCCTGCGCCACCGCCATGCCGTAACCGGGCACGATAATCACTTTCTGCGCGTTCTTCATGATGAAAGCCGCATCATCCGCGGAGCCGAGCTTGACCGGCCGGGCTTCCGCAGCAGTGCCGCCGGCCGCCACGGTCTCGCCGCCGAAGCCGCCCAGGATGACCGAGATGAAGGACCGGTTCATGGCGCGGCACATGATGTAGGACAGGATGGCGCCGGAGGAGCCGACCAGCGCGCCGGTGATGATCAGCGCCGAATTGCCGAGCGTGAAGCCGATGCCGGCGGCGGCCCAGCCGGAATAGGAGTTCAGCATCGAGATCACGACCGGCATGTCGGCGCCGCCAATCGGGATGATCAACAGCGCGCCGAGCGCCAGCGCCAGGATCACGATCAGCCAGAAGGCAAGCGCACTGCCGGACAGCACGAGGATAATGATGAACACCAGCAGCGCAACGCCCAACCCGATGTTGATGTTGTGGCGGGAGGGCAGGATGATCGGCGCGCCGCTCATGCGCCCTGACAGTTTGGCGAAGGCAATTACCGAGCCGGTGAAGGTCAGCGCGCCGATGGCGACGCCCAGCGACATCTCGACCAGCGACTGCGCATGGATATTGCCTGGCGTGCCGATGTCGAAGGCCTCCGGCGCGTAGAACGCCCCGGCAGCGACCAATACCGCGGCCATGCCGACCAGCGAGTGGAAGGCCGCGACCAGTTCCGGCATCGATGTCATCGGCACCCGGCGCGCGATCACCGCGCCGATGCCGCCGCCGATGGCGACGCCGAGGATCACCAGCAACCAGGCGATGAAGTCGGCCGGAGGATGCGCGGCCAGCGTGGTCACGACCGCAATGCCCATGCCGATCATGCCAAAGAAGTTGCCTTGGCGCGACGAAGCGGGGCTCGACAGCCCGCGCAGCGCCAGAATGAACAGCACGCCGGCAACGAGGTACAGGATTGCGGACAGATTGGCGTTCATCGAGAGGCCCCCATTGTCTTCGTCACCCCCGCGATGCGAGCTTCAGGGTGTACGCCGTTCACTTGATTTTCTTCTTGTACATCGCGAGCATGCGCTGGGTGACGAGAAAGCCGCCGAAGATATTGATGCAGGCAAAGATCAGCGCGACGAAGCCAAAGGCCCGCGCCCAGCCGCTGCCGCTTGAGATCATGCCGACGCCAACCGCGAGCAGCGCGCCGACCACGATCACCGAGGAGATCGCATTGGTCACCGACATCAGCGGGGTATGCAGCGCCGGGGTCACCGACCACACCACGAAATAGCCGACAAACACGGCGAGCACGAAAATCGATAGCCGGAATACGAAGGGATCAACGGCCTGCGCGAGATGTTCCATGGCGGGGCTCCTTTAGGGCTTCGGCTGGAAGTTCGGATGAATGACCGCGCCATCCCTGGTCAGCGCGGTGGCCTTGACCAGTTCATCGTCCCACTTCACCGCCAGGGCCTTGGTCGATTTGTCGACCAGCGTCTCGATGAAGGAAAACAGGTTACGCGCATAAAGGCTTGAGGCCGAGGCCGCGACCCGGCCGGCGACATTGGTGTAGCCGACGATCTTGATGCCATCGACGATGGCGACCTCCCCGGCCTTGGCGCCCTCGACATTGCCGCCGCGCTCGACTGCGAGATCGACCAGCACCGAGCCAGGTTTCATCGACTTCACCATCTCGGCGGTGACGAGGCGCGGCGCCGGGCGCCCCGGGATCAACGCGGTGGTTATAATGATGTCCTGCTTCTTGATATGTTCGGCGGTCAGCGCCGCCTGCTTGGCCTGATACTCTTTCGACATCTCCTTGGCGTAGCCGCCGGCGGTTTCCGCCTGCTTGAATTCCTCGTCCTCGACCGCGAGGAATTTGGCACCTAGGCTTTCGACCTGCTCCTTGACCGCAGGCCGCACGTCGGTCGCGGTAACCACGGCGCCAAGCCGCCGCGCGGTGGCGATCGCCTGCAGGCCGGCGACGCCAACCCCCATCACGAACACCTTGGCGGCAGGAATCGTGCCCGCCGCCGTCATCATCATTGGAAAGGCACGGCCGAACGCTTCCGCCGCCTCGATCACCGCGCGGTAGCCGGCCAGGTTGGCCTGGCTCGAGAGCACGTCCATGACCTGGGCGCGGGTGATCCGCGGCATCAGTTCCATCGCAAAGGCGGCCACTCCGGCATCCGCCATCGCCTTCAAAGCGGCATCGTTGCCGTAGGGATCCATGATGGCAATGACCAGCGCGCCGCGCTTGTAATTACCAAGCTCAGAGGCCTCGGGCCGCTTCACCTTGATGACGATATCGGCGTCGGTGAGCGCGTGGGCGCTGACCGTTGCCCCGGCCGCGGCGAAATCGGAATCCGGCACGCCGGACTTGATGCCGGCGCCCGGCTCAACCGCGATCTCGACGCCCAACGCCTTGAATTTCTTCACCGTGTCCGGCGAGGCCGCGACCCGCGGCTCATTCGGATCGATTTCCTTGGCTACGGCAATCTTCATAGGGCCTCCGGCGGCGCGACAGCACGCGCGCGAGCAAACTTGCGCTGACTCGGCAAAGATGAATACCGGTTTTGTGACCGGAAATTGGGCATTTTCATCGCGCTACCGGGGCGGCGGCGCGACAACCAGGGCTCAGGTCAGGAAAATCGCCAGCATGGCGACAATGAAGATGACCGCCGCGGTACCGAATTTTACCAGCGTGATGAACCCTTCATAGGTCTGCTCATGGGCCGGATAGTCGTTGCCGTCAGCCGTCGTGTAGGCCACTTCGTTAAGCTCTGCCATTCATCTCCCCCGGATCGCCCGTATTCTCTCTCCGCGAGGAATTACCGCAGTCGCGGCGGCGGCGCAACGGCGCAGGCCGCGTTTGTGCATCCGCGCTGGTTAATTGCTAAATTGCCGGTTCGGCCGGCCAGTTATCTCGGATCCAGCGGGTCAGGCCTGCCTCGCCGACCTCGCCGGCGGCAAGCGCGAGGATGATGGCGGCGGCCTGCCCGGGGTCGGGGGCGAATTCGATGCCGTTGACCCTCAGAAACACCATCATGGCGTGGAACGAGATGCGCTTATTGCCATCGACAAAGGCATGATTGCGGGCCAAGCCGAACGCATAGGCTGCGGCAAGCCCAGCCATATCGGTCTGCCCATAGTGCCATTGATTAACGGGCCGTAAAATCGCCGACTCGAGCAGGCCGTGATCCCGAATACCTTCCGGGCCGCCGAACATCGCCAGCTGCGCGGCATGCATATCGATGATTTCAGCGACGTCGAGCCAAATTGGCTCGCTCATTTTGCCAGTTCCGCGAATGTATCGCGATATTCGTGCATGATGTGGCGTGCAATTTCCATCGTTCGGGCATGCTTCGGGTTGAAAGGCGACAACCGCAAGCTGCCGTCCGGCTGCTCGACCGGATAAAACTTGTCCCCCTCCTTGAGATTGAGCCGCGCCAGCAATTCCTTCGGAAGGATCACGCCAACCGAATTACCGATCTTGCGGATTTGCAGGACGGTACTTTCAATATCCAATTCGGGGGTTGGTTTGTTCATCAAGATCCTCCGTTATACGGATGTATGACAGAACAGATCGGACCGTTCAACAAATGTTTTACAACCTGACGCCGGCGGCTCAGGACATGCCTTCCAGTTCGTCGATCATGCCTGAGATCACCGACAATCCGCCGTCCCAGAAGGTCGGGTCGCGGGCGTCGAGCCCGAACGGCCTGAGCAACTCCTGATAGTGCTTGGTGCCGCCGGCCGACAGCATCGCCAGATAGCGCCCGGCGAAGCCCGCCTGGGCATTCTCGTAGACCGCGTAGAGCGAATTCACCAGGCAATCGCCGAACGCATAGGCGTAGACGTAGAACGGGGAATGGATGAAGTGGGGAATATACATCCAGAAATTCTCATAGCCCGGGCGAATATCGATCGACGGTCCCAGGCTTTCGCGTTGCACGCTGAGCCAGATTTCGCCGATCCGCTCGGCGGTCAGTTCGCCGTTGCGCCGCTCGGTATGAATGGCGCGTTCGAACGAATAGAACGCAATCTGCCGCACCACGGTATTGATCATGTCCTCGACCTTGCCGGCGAGCAGCGCCTGCCGCGTCTTACGGCTTTTGGTCTCGGCCAGTAGCCTTCTGAAGGTCAGCATTTCGCCGAACACGCTGGCGGTTTCCGCGAGCGTCAGAGGGGTCGGCGCCATCAGTGCGCCGTTCTTGGCAGCGAGCACCTGATGCACGCCATGACCGAGTTCATGGGCGAGCGTCATCACGTCCCGCGGCTTGCCCTGGTAGTTCAACAACACATAGGGATGCGCCGACGGGGTGGTGGGGTGCGAGAAGGCCCCCGGGGCCTTGCCCGGCCGCACCGGCGCGTCGATCCAGCGATCGGTGAAAAACCGTTCGGCAATGCCGGCCATTTCCGGCGAGAAGCCGCGATAGGCCTTCAACACCATGTTCTTCGCCTCCGGCCAGGAAATGCTACCGGTGGCGGCAAAAGGCAGCGGCGCATTGCGGTCCCAATGGGCCAGCCTCTTCTTTTTGAACCAGCCTGCCTTCAGGCGGTAGTAACGATGCGACAGCCGCGGATAGGCCGACCGCACTGAACCGACCAGCGCGTCGACAACCTCGCGTTCGACGCGATTGGCCAGATGCCGCGAATCGGCGACATCCCGGAAGCCGCGCCAGCGGTCGGAAATTTCCTTGTCCTTGGCGAGTGTATTGGTAATCAGTGCAAAGGTCCGCTCATTGGCCTTGAAGGTTTTCGCGAGCGCCTGCGCCGCCGCCTTGCGCTTTTCCGGGGCACGGTCCTGCAGCAGACCAAGCGTCGGCTCGATCGCCAGGTCACGGCCGGCCAGCCTGAAGCGCAGCCCCGAAATGGTCTGGTCGAACAACCGGTTCCAGGCGGCGTAACCGCTTTGCGACTTCTCGTGAAACAACTGCTCGACGCGATCTTCGAGCTGGTATGGCTTGTCCTTGCGCAGATCCTCGATCCACGGGCGATAATGGGCCAGTTCCGGCGTCTGCATCGCGGCTTCGATCACGGCATCATCGACCCGGTTGAGCTCGAGCGCGAAGAACAACAGGTGCACCGATGCGTTGGTGAGCCGTTCGGACACATCGCCATAGAATTTGGAGATCGCGGGATCGACGCTGTCGCCGGCATGAACCAGGCCGGCATAGGAGCCGAGCCGCCCGGCGAGATCGTCGATCGCTTCATAGCGCCGCACCGCTTCGGCGAGCCGGCTGCCGCCATCCGCCTCGGCCGTGAGGTCCGCAAGCCTGCCCTTGTAGTGGGTTTCGAACGCGACGCATTCGGCATCCATCGAGGCAAGATCGCGCACAACTTCCAGCGCATCGATCCCGGAATAGAGATCGGCCAGATTCCATTCCGGCAGCCGGATCGATTTGGCCTTGGAGGTCTTGGATGCGGGTTTACGGCCAGGCGTTGACTTGCGGAGAGCGGATGCGGAGCGCGATGTCATCTTGCGGAAGCCCTCGTATGCGTTTCAACAAAGCTGGTCTGCATTCAAATAAATGCGACCGCGCGCGCGCCGCCAAGGGGAACGTCAACCTTTAAGGGGACGTTAATCGGCGTCGGCGACAGTGCCCCGATTCGGTACAGATAGTTGTAGCGTGCGAGGAAAGCCATGGCGGCCCGTATTTTGATTGCCGACGACGATGCAGTGCAGCGCCGGCTGGTCGAAAACATGGTGCAGAAATGTGGCTATGAGACCGTCCTCGTCGATAGCGGCGACGCCGTGATCGCGGCCCTGACCGCCCCGGATGGCCCGGTGATCGATGCGCTGCTGCTCGACCTCGTGATGCCCGGCCTGGACGGCATGGGGGTGCTGACCAAAATCCGCGAAGCCGGGCTCAATCTTTCCGTCATCGTGCAAACCGCCCATGGCGGCATCGACAATGTGGTTTCGGCGATGCGCGCCGGAGCGCACGATTTCGTCGTCAAGCCGGTTGGCATCGAAAGGCTGCAGGTATCGCTGCGCAACGCGCTCAACGCCAGCGCCCTGAAGGGCGAGTTGCAGCGGATCCGGCACAGCCGCGAAGGTCGATTGAGCTTTTCCGATATCATCACCCGTAGCGAGAGCATGACGGCGGTGCTGCGGATCGCCCAAAAAGCAGCCGGCTCGACGATTCCAGTGTTGATCGAGGGTGAATCCGGCGTCGGCAAGGAACTGTTCGCGCGCGCCATCCACGGCAGCGGCGAACGCAAGGCCAAGCCGTTTGTCGCCGTTAATTGCGGCGCGATCCCCGACAATCTTGTCGAGTCGATCCTGTTCGGCCACGAAAAAGGAGCGTTCACCGGCGCGACCGAGCGCCACACCGGCAAATTCGTCGAAGCCACGGGTGGTACGCTATTCCTCGACGAGATCAGCGAATTGCCGCTGGCGGCGCAGGTCAAATTGCTTCGCGCGCTGCAGGAAGGCGCGGTTGAGGCGGTCGGCGCACGCAAGCCAGTGAAGGTCGATGTTCGGATCATCTCAGCGACCAACCGCAAGCTGCTCGACCGCGTCAAAAGCGGACATTTCCGCGAAGATCTGTTCTATCGCCTTCATGTCTTGCCGTTGACGCTGCCGCCGCTGCGGATGCGTCGCGACGACATCCCGCATCTGTTGCGGCACTTTCTCGCCCGGTTCTGCGCCGAGGAAAATCGGCTGATCACCAGCATCGACGGTGCGGCGATGGCTCACCTGACCCAGCTCGAATGGCCAGGCAATATCCGGCAGCTCGAGAACGCGGTTTACCGCGCCGTGGTGATGAGCGACAGCGACCATCTCGGGCTGGCGGATTTTCCGCAAGCCGCCGCTGCGACGCCGCTGGCGGATTTCGGACCAGAGGCAGAGCCGCTGATCTTAGGCCCCGCGCATCATCCGGGCCTGCCCTCCATCGTATCAGGTATAGAAATACCTATTGCTCCAATGCCAGCCCCCGGCACCCTGGCCATGTTGACCAGCGAAGGCGAGATCAGGCCGCTGGAACAAATGGAGAGCGACATCATCCGGTTTGCGATCTCGCATTATCGCGGGCAAATGTCCGAGGTGGCGCGACGATTGAAGATTGGCCGCTCGACACTCTACCGCAAGCTCGACGAAACCGACGGTCATGATCAGGCCAGCGGCCCGCGCGGGGCGGATTGAAAGCAATGCAGGATTGTGGCGGTGAGGTGACGCAGAAATGGCCGAATCATCGCTTCCATCGTAACTTCTGAACCGTTGCCCGTTGGTGACAGACAAAAGATAATTCATGTGTCAAAGCTGGCGAGTCGCGAAGACCATCTTTTGACTTCAGTTTTGATCCAAATCGACGATGCGGGCACAGACTGCCGGAAACCGTTGCTGTTTATGGTCTGGTATCGAGTTAAGCGTACAGGCGAGGGGCCCTGGAGAGATGGGCCGGCGAATGCCGCAGGCGACGATAACCGAGAAATTTGCATGGCGGGCGGCTTCGCCCAAGGGGTGAGATGATGCGCGACTATTGGAAGAACCTTGCCGGACATGACCGCAGGTTGCTGGCGGCCGCGGTGACCTTGCTATCGGTTTCTGCTCTCTCGGTTTCTGCTCTGTCGGTTTCCGCCACCGCGGCGCTGGCCGAGACGGATACGGTGCGCAGCCGTGCGGCGGATCTGGCCATCGAAGCGGCAATCCCCCTCCCTGAACCTGCAAATGTTCCGCCACCAACCGTTAACGATTTCAAGCCGGATGCCCCGGCATCGGCGGACCCGGCCAAGGAAATCGAAAAGGGAACGGAAGAAGCCACCAAGAAATCCCCTGATATCAAGCCCTCCGATGCCGGTACCAAGCCTTCCGCCGAGACCAGCAAGGCCGTCACGGACCGACCCGACAGCGCGACCGCCGCACCTGAACCCGCGGTGCCGGCCGCAGCGCCCGGCAATGAATTAGCCAATGAACCGAGCAAGGAGCCGATCAAGGCGGCGAGCAGTGTTGCGCCGGACGATCAGGCGGTCGCGGATAAATTGCGCGAGATGCTGGGAACAAAAACGCTGCGCTATTTCGACCACAAGGCCGAACGAAACGCGGTCGAGAAGTTCTATACGGCCCGCGAATTCGCGCCGCTGTGGACCAGTGGCACCGCGCTCAGCCAGAGCGCCAAAGGCGTCATTGCGCGGCTCAGGGATGCTGAGTCCGACGGATTGAATGCGTCGGATTATCCGGTGCCGGATTTCGCTGCCGCCACCACGCCGGATCAACTCGCCGAGGCTGACCTGAAGCTGACCGCCAGCATGCTGGACTATGCACGCCAGGCGCAGAGCGGTCGCATGCATTGGTCGCAGGTCAGCGGCGACATCCAATATCCTGAACATCCGATCGACGCCGCGGAAGTGCTCGCCAATGTCACCACCGCCAAGGATGCCTCCGTGGCGCTCGACAGCTACAATCCGCCGCAGAAGCTCTATCGGCAACTGAAAGCCAAACTCGCCGAATTGCGCGGCCGGGGCGACGGCGCCGCGATTGCGATCGCGGACGGGCCGACGCTGAGGTTCACCGCGGCGCGCAGCAAGAAGCAGGCCGCGGTCGAGATGGACGACGAACGGGTGCCTCAGTTGCGCGCCCGGCTCGGCATCACCGAGCAGGCCGACGACCGGCATTACGATGCCAAGGTCGCCGAGGCGGTACGCCAATTCCAGGAAGGCGCCGATCTCAATCCCACTGGCGTGCTCGACGACAAAACCGTCAAGGCCTTGAACAGCCCGAAACGCGACCGCCAGATCGACACCGTGATCGTCAACATGGAGCGCTGGCGCTGGTTGCCGCGCGAGCTCGGCGCCCCCTCGATCGGCAATGCCTATGTCATCCTCAATATTCCCGACTATACGCTCAAGGTGATGCAGAACGGGGCGCAGGTCTGGACCACAAAGGTGGTCGCCGGGAAGCCCGGGATCCACGCCACGCCGCTTTTGACCGAGACCATGAAGTTCATCACGGTCAATCCGACCTGGAACGTGCCGCCATCGATCATCTACAATGAATACCTGCCGGCGCTGCAGCAGGATCCGACCGTGCTGCAGCGGATGGGGTTGAAGCTCGACCGCGCCCCTGACGGCAGCATTCACATCTCACAGCCGCCCGGCGAGGCCAATGCGCTCGGCCGCATCCGTTTCAACTTTCCGAACAAGTTCCTGGTCTATCAGCACGACACGCCCGACAAAAATCTGTTCGCAAAGGACGAGCGTGCGTTCAGCCACGGTTGCATGCGGGTGCAGAACCCCGATCAATATGCCGCGACCCTGCTCAACATCACCGCGCCGAATGAGCACTACACGCCGGAAAAGATCCGCAGCCTGTATGGCCAGAGCGAGATCGACCTGAAATTCCCGACGCCGATCCCGGTCAACATCACCTACCAGACCGCGTTCGTGGACGAGGCCGGCAAGCTGCAGTTCCGCAAGGACGTTTATGGTCGCGACGCGACCATGCTGGCGCTGCTTCACAGCGGCCGAACCAAGGATCTGGAAAACGTCGTCGCCCATTCCCAGCCGAACTATGTGCGGCCGACCGGCAATCTGCCGGCGGGGGTCAGCTTTGCCAGCGACAATACCGCTTCCGGGTCCTTGTTTTCCGGGCCGTCGTTCTTCGAGCGGCTGTTTGGAGCCTCGACCCCGCCGGCCCCGGTCGCGGCGCCGAGCTCGCGAACGCGCCGGGTAATTATCCGCTGATTTCAGGGGAAGCGAAGCTTCCCCTGAAAAGCAAAGCCTCCAAGGAAAGCGAAGTGGCCGAGGCCCCGGCCGCTTAGCCCGCCGGATGCGGGTACGTGGGATCCTGCACGCGGCCATTTCGGGGGCACCGTGCCGCGGCGCGTTTGAGCGTTTGCAGCGCCGCGACAACGGGCCGGGATTAATCGTCGGACGATCTAATTTATCAATGATTTCAATCAGTAACGGCTGCGCGGCGCGGCGGCGTTAACCATTATCCACGCCTCAATAGGCCATGGGCTAGTTTTCGCCACACTCCACGCGTTAGGTTTCGAGTAAGTTTTGGGGGTGGGCATTAAGGTTCGATTAACCCACCGGCGTTAACACGGCGTTTACCATCTTTCGCCACACGCAGTAGCGAAAGAGTTCCTCGAGGTCTTCGTGCTGGGTGGGCTTATAGGTGCTGACGGGTTTCGCACGCCGAACTAAATCATGGTCGCTGTCGAAGGCCTGGTGTCAATTCGGCCTCACCTCATTGGCTCTGCTGCTGGGAGCCGGATCGATCCAGGACGCCACGGCACAGAGCGAAACCCGGACGCTTTCTTTCCACCACACCCATTCCGATGAAGATCTCACCGTCACTTTTAAACGCGACGGCGTCTTCGATGAAGAGGCCCTGAACCAGCTCAACCACTTCCTGCGCGACTGGCGCACCCAGGAAGAGACCACGATGGATCGTCATTTGTTCGACATCCTCTGGGAGGTCTACCGCGAGGTTGACGGCAAGAGGCCGATCCAGATCGTCTCGGCCTACCGCTCCCCGGCCACCAATGCGATGCTGCGTCGCCGTTCGTCCGGGGTGGCGCGCTTCAGCCAGCACATGCTCGGCCACGCCATGGATTTTTTCATCCCGGACGTGGCGCTTGAGAAAATTCGCTTCGCAGGGCTTCGCCTGCAGCGTGGCGGTGTCGGGTTCTACCCGACATCCGGCTCCCCCTTCGTCCATCTCGATACCGGTAGTATTCGCCACTGGCCGCGCATGACGCATGATCAGCTGGCCCGCCTGTTCCCGGATGGTCGAACCGTTCATGTTCCCGCTGACGGCAAGCCGTTGAAAGGCTATGAGCTGGCTCGTGCTGAAATCGAACAACGCGACAGCGGCGATGGCGCATTGACGAAGACGCGGCCGAGCCTGTTTGCCGCCTTGTTCGGGCGCAAATCGACCGAAGAGGACGACGAAACCGCAGCGACGGCAGCGGTCGGTGAAACCTCACCGATGGAGGCTTCGCCGACCAGATCCGCCGCGCCCGTACCGACGCCACGCGCCAAGCCTGTGCTCTCCAGGCCTGCGCTCTCAAGAACCCTTCAGCTGGCTTCGGCCGACGCTGAAGCAGCACCAGGCGCAACGGCCTCGCCGCCGGCTTCCACAACGACGCCGAAGCGTGATTCAAGACCTCAAAATGCCGCGGAGATTGTCAATTCCCGCGGGATCTGGGACGAGACGGAATCGAAGCAGCCGGCGCCGGCGGACATGGCGGCCTCCGACGCACGCCGCGCGCTGGCCGCCGCGGACCCGCTTGCCAGCGCGAGTGCTGCTACCAGGCAGGCGCTGGCCTACGCTCCACCACCATCGTCTCAGCCTGATCGCCCCAATACCGACCGCTTCGCAGCCAATAGCACCACGCCGCATCTGCGGCCAACCGTGGTCGCGCACGATCCGATGGCCGTCCCGACGGTCGGTCCCGTCGTCAAGGACCAGCCGGGTCAGGCCAGCCTGGTGACCACCACGACGCGTCCCGCCGCTGATGCCAACGACAATTCCTGGATCCGGGTGATGATGTTGGCACCGAGCGCGAGTAACTCGATGTCGGTCACGGTGTTGGGCGACGCCGACATGCCGCATCTGCGGTCTTTTTTCATCAAACCCGCGACCGTGATCGTTGCCGGTTTCTCGGACGATCCACAGTTCGGAATGTTCTGCGATCGTTTCACGGGACCGGCGACCACTGTGCTGTCGACGCGATCATTTGCAACACGGACCGCCTCGCTGCATTGAATGGGCTTGGACTGACCAACGGGTCCGGCCAGGAGCCGGCCCCGTTGAAGCGGTCATGATCTCTCGCGATGATATGATCGTGGATGACGGCGGCGGGTTTGAGCGCTCACAGCATCCCCAGGGCCTGCATGTATGTTTCCAGGATGGTTTCCTGCTCGGCGCGCTCATTGGCGTCCTGTTTGCGTAGGCGGACAATGGCGCGCAGCGCCTTGACGTCGAAACCGTTGCCCTTGGCCTCGGCGTAGACGTCGCGGATGTCGTCTGAAATGGTCTTCTTCTCCTCTTCCAGCCGTTCGATGCGCTCGATGATGGCCTTGAGCTGGTCTTTGGCGAAAGTCGTCGCGGGCTCTTCCTTGACGGCGGCAGCAGAGGTGGCCATCGGTTACTCCTGGGTGGAATGTAAGGGGCTAGCGAATAAGACAGCGGCGCGTGCATGGGTGCGCATGGCTATTCCTCAAACGACCCTCAAGAGTGCGATGCCTCGCGTCAAGGCGACATCTCGATCATCCACAGCGCGCCCACAGGAGAACGCGCAAGCGGCGTCCCGGGTCACTGCTCCGGGATCAATGACCGCTGCCGGCTTTTTTCATCGCCGCGAGCTGCTCGGGCGTAGCGGCGCCTTGATAGGTCACCTTCCAGGTCTCGTAGGGCATGCCGTACACGGCCTCCCGGCTTTCGTCCTTGCTCATCACCGCCCCCTTGGCGTCGGCCTCCTCCTTGAGCCAATTGGACAGGCAATTGCGGCAAAAGCCTGCTAGATTCATCAGATCGATGTTCTGGACGTCGGTTCGCGAGCGCAGATGCGCGACGATGCGCCGAAACACGGCAGCTTCCAGTTCCGTCCTGGTTTTGTCATCTATCGTCATGGCCGCCCTCGCCTGGATTTGAGATGGCTTTGCGGATAATAAGTAAGACTGGTCATAGATTTTACCATATCCGGGCGCAAGCTGGCCACATGCTGCGGTATGTCGACAGTACCCACCCTGAAATGAGCCCTGATGTCCGTGGCCATTGACAGTTCACACTCGGCCACGCGAAATCGTCAATGATTTGATATAAACTGTCAGAATGATCCGTCAAAACGTCCAACGCAACCTTCGATCCCGCATTCGCACGTTCGCGGGCCCGCTACCCGGGCTGGCCCTGGTGGTGCTTTGTCTATGGACCAATCCAGCGTCGGCGGACTTTCGTCTTTGCAACAATACCGCAAGTCGGGTCGGCATCGCCCTCGGCTACAAGGACGCCGAGGGCTGGACCACCGAAGGCTGGTGGAATGTCTCCTCGCGCTCCTGCGAAACCTTGTTGCGCGGCACCCTTGTCGCACGTTTCTACTATATCTACGCGCTCGATTACGACCGCGGCGGCGAATGGTCGGGACAGGCTTACATGTGCTCGCGTGAAAAGGAATTCACGATCAAGGGCACCGAGAACTGCCTGGCGCGCGGCTTCGACCGCACGGGCTTCTTTGAAGTCGATACCGGCGAGCAGCGGGCCTGGACCGTGCAGCTGACCGAGTCCAGTGAGCAGCCCGCCCAGCGGGTGCCAGGTATTCCAGGGCCGGTCGTGCCCGGCGGCAATCTGCCGGGCATCCCCAATCCGCCAGCGGGCGCCCCTGCCTTGCGTAATCCGGCGGGGGGGACCGTTCCGGGGGCGTCCGGCCCACCGCCAGCCGCGGCTCCCGCGACCAAGCCATGAGGCGGCTGCGCCGCATCAAGATTCTGGCAACGCTTGGGCCTGCATCCTCCGACGGCACCATGATTCGTCGATTGTTTGAAGCCGGCGCCGACGTCTTCCGGATCAATATGAGCCACACCTCGCATGACATGATGCGCGAGCTGGTCAAGACCATTCGCAACGTTGAATCGAGCTACGGCCGGCCGATCGGCATTCTGGTCGATCTGCAAGGGCCGAAACTTCGCCTCGGCTTGTTCGCCGAGGGCGCGATCCAGCTCAAGAATGGCGAAAATTTCGTGCTCGATTCGGACAAGACCCCGGGCGACAATACCAGGGTCCAGTTGCCGCATCCGGAAATCCTCGCGGCGCTGCGGCCGGGTCACGCGCTCCTGCTCGACGACGGCAAAGTGCGGCTGATCGCCGAGGAGACCTCGCCTGACCGCGCCGTGACCCGGGTCGTGATCGGGGGCCGGATGTCGGACCGCAAGGGTGTCAGCCTGCCGGACACCGACCTGCCGGTATCGGCGATGACGCCCAAGGACCGCGCCGACCTCGAAGCGGCGTTGGTGACCGGCATCGACTGGGTCGCGCTGTCGTTCGTGCAGCGCGCCGAGGATGTCACCGAGGCCAAGAAGATCATCCGCGGCCGTGCCGCCGTGATGGCCAAGATCGAGAAGCCGCAGGCCATCGACCGGCTGCCCGAAATCCTCGACGCCGCCGACGCTCTGATGGTGGCGCGCGGTGATCTCGGCGTCGAGTTGCCGCTGGAACGGGTGCCGAGCCTGCAGAAGCGGATGACCCGGATGGCGCGCCGCGCCGGCAAGCCGGTGGTGGTCGCGACCCAGATGCTGGAATCCATGATCCAGAGCCCGGTGCCGACCCGGGCCGAGGTTTCCGACGTCGCCACCGCGGTCTATGAAGGCGCCGACGCCATCATGCTGTCAGCCGAATCCGCCGCCGGCAAATACCCGATCGAGGCGGTTTCGACCATGAACCGGATCGCCGAAGAAGTTGAACGCGACCCGATCTATCGCGGCGTGCTCAATGCGCAGCGCGCAGAACCAGAGCCGACCGTCGGTGACGCCATCGCGGACGCCGCACGGCAGATCGCCGAGACACTCGATCTCTCGGCGATCATCTGCTGGACCAGTTCAGGCTCGACCGCGCTGCGGGTAGCGCGCGAGCGGCCGAAGCCGCCGGTGGTGGCGATCACGCCCAATATCTCGACCGGCCGCAAGCTGTCGGCGGTCTGGGGCGTGCATTGCGTCGTCGCCGAGGACGCCAGGGACCAGGACGACATGGTCAATCGGGCCGGGCGCATCGCCTTCCGCGACGGCTTTGCCCGTGCCGGCCAGCGCGTCATCATCGTCGCGGGCGTCCCGCTCGGCACGCCCGGCGCCACCAATATGCTCCGTATCGCCAATGTCGGCTCAGATCGCGACGCGGATATTTGAGGAGCGTTTTGCCCGCTCAGCCCAGCAAGGTCGCGTCGAGCGCGATCCTGGTATTTCCTACGCGCCAACCAGCGTTTTCGCCGGCAGCACCGCCTGCACCACGAGGCCGCGGGCACGGGCATCCATTACGCCAACGGCGCGCAAGGCGAGCAGCGTCACGGTCTGGACCGCGTCGCGCAGTCTGGCCGGATCATCGAGATGGTCCGGAGCCAGCGGTCCGACCAGGGCTTCATGCAGCGCGCCCAACAGCGCCGTCGCGGCCAGCGCGGTGTCCTGTGCCGGCAGATGCCCGGCGCGGACAGCGGCGCCAATCCGGGCGGCGATCTCATCGGCGATCTCGCGACGGCTCGCCAGCCGCGAGGCGGTGACGTCGACGTCGACCGGCTCGGCCAGGATGCCCCAAGCCAGCTTGCGCTGCGACAGTACATGCACCGCGACCGTCGTAACGGCGGCCGCCAGCGCCGAGGACGGCCCGGGGGCGGCGTCCGCGGCGCGGCGGATCGCCGCCAGCTCGTCGCGTGAGACCTCGGCGATCAATTCGGAGATCAGGTCGGCCTTGGACGGGAAATAGCGATAGACAGTGCCGGCCGCGACATTGGCGCGGATCGCCACCGGCGCGATCTGCACCGACGCCATGCCACCCTCCGCGGCGGCATCCCGGGCCGCCGCCAGGATGGCACTGCGGCGCGCTGCGAGGCGCTTTACAACCTGATGGGTCCGCCGATACACCATGGCGCGCTTCCAGCTCCCGAGCGTGTCATGATACCGTATAAAACGGCCAGACCACGCATCTCATCGCTTTACAGGCGGATTTTACATTCCGCTTATAAGAACTGAACAACAATTCAGACCGGCTTGCAAGGGCTGGAACGGGTCAGTGCGACGATTTTAGCTGTTCGCAGAAGGCGGTCTCGACCGCGCCGACAATGGTCGCATTCTAATTCTCGTAAGCGGCGGCATCAAATGGGTGCCATTGATGGTATGGCGAGCCGGCATTGCCGGGAAAGCAATGAACGTCGCCTGTCCCACGGATCTGACCATCCTTCAGGCGCAGGCTTGGCCGCTCGGCACAGAATGATTCGGCAACGACGCTGTCCGATGCCGTGGTCGTCCGCAGCGTGCGGCGATCAAGCCGGCCACGATCAGCGTTGCGACGAAGCCAGTGGGCGCACCGACCAGCGGATAGAACATCAACAGGGCCGCCACCAGGGCAAGCGCCGGCAATTCATGGCGTCGAAAACCCCGGCGCAATCCAATTCGAACCAGAAACGCCACCGGGATCGCCAGAACCATCAGGTCATAGAGAAACAGATAGGGCGTGACCAGAAGCGTTCCGGTGGCCAGCGCCGCGGCCTTCAAGGCATAGGGGAAACGACCGCGCCACATCAGCGTCAGCAGTACCGCGACCGTGCCGCTCATCAGCCATTGCATGAGCCACGCCAACGGCTCCTCGCCGCCGAAATATCTCACCACCGCGAATAGGCTCTGCATCTTGCCCCAGGGCGCACGCCCCTCGGTCAGGAAGGCCTGCGAAAACATTGGCATCCAGTGCAGGAAGGCCTGCCAGCTCTCGGACCCGAAGGCGAGCCAGGAGGCCAGCGCGATGGTCACCGCCACCACACCGGCCGTGATGAAAGCGGTCCACTGCGCGGTGGCGATCAAGAGCAGCGGAAACAGCAGGCCATATTGCGGCTTGTAGCTGAGCAGCCCGAGACAGATGCCGGCCAGCACCGGCCGCAACGGCAACAGATAGAGCGTCGCCCCGATCAGCGAAGCCGTGAGGAAGCCATTCTGCCCGACCAGAATATTGGTCAGCACCACCGGAAACGCCAACGCCAGCAACAGGCCGAAGCGCCGGCCGACGATGGCATGCATAACGGCGAGATAGGGCACCAGGCTGATCCCGGCCCACGCGACGAAGGCAAAGCCATAGCGAAGCTGCGCCAGCAGGGATGCGACAAACAGAAACGGCGGCGGATAATGCCAGGCGAAATTGCCCTCATAGCTTTGGCCGAGCACCGCGATTTGAAGCTGCTTCTGGATATCCCAGTCATAGGCCAGCGCCGGATGGCCATCGAGCGCCAACCTGCCGGCAGACCAGACATTGACGAAATCGGTCGGGATCCCCAGCCCATTTCCGTCGAAAATCCAGCCATGGGCGAAGAAGGCCGCGGGAAAGAACGTGGCATTGATGACGAACAGCGCAAAACATGTCTTGAGCAACCCGTCGGGAATTGCGCCGGGCCGAGGTGGTGCCGGCAACAGGACGGAATAAGCCATGGACGCCCCTTCGCGCGCGCCGCGGAGCGCATGCCGGCTCAAGTCATAGCGCCAATCGTCCTTACGGTTTCTTAAGGCCTTGGCTGCCGCCGGCGGTGGGGTGTCATGGATAAAGCATAGAGAGAAGGGCCAGCGCCGCTTTCGGGCGGCGTTGGCCTTCAAGCGCGCGTCACGCGGCGGCGCCGGTCCCCGACATCGCGGGCACCACGCGCCACATCATGGCCCTGTACAACACCGCGCCAAGCCCGGCGCCGATCAGCCAGCCCCAGTCACCGACATTAGGGATGACCGCGTACGCCCCAAGCAGCGACAGCCCGATCGAAACGAAGCCCGAGCAGGCGAGTGCGAGCAGCGCGGTCCGGTTCCAGCCACCGTCGAAATACAGCGAGCCTGACGGCTTCATGTTGTAGAGGTCCTCCAGCACCACCTCCTGCCGTTTCACCAGATAATAGTCGGCTACCATGATGCCGAACATCGGGCCGAGCGCGGCGCCGAAAATGCTGACAAAAATCGTGATGGCCTGCGGACTGGATACGAAAATCCACGGGCACACGATCACCGACAGCACCGAGGTGATCAGTCCGCCAAGCCGGAAGTCGATCTTCTCCGGGTACAGATTGGAAATATCGTAGGCGGGCGAGACAAAATTGGCGACGATGTTGATGCCCATGGTGGCGACGATGAAGGTAATGGAACCGAGCGCGACCACCCAGGGATTGCCGATCCGCTCAACGATGGCGACGGGGTCCATGATCGCCTCGCCGAACACCTTCACCGTGCCCGCGGTGACGATCACCGTGATGATGGCGAACACGATGAAATTCACCGGCAGTCCGAGAAAATTGCCGACCTTCATGGCGCGCTCGCCGGTGGCGAAGCGCGAGAAATCACCGAAATTGAGCAGCAAGGCGGCAAAATAGGCAACGATCAGCATGGCCGCGTTGGCCATGTGGGCGATCGAGGAGCCTTCCGCGCGTGGGCTGAGCTGCAGCGACAGGCTCGAGGTCCCGGTCTGGGTCAGGATCCAGATCGCCAAGGCGAACATCACGATGTAGACGACGGGACCGCAAAAATCGATGAATTTGCGGATCGTCTCCATGCCGTTCAGGAAAATCAACAGTTGGAACAGCCACATGAACAGAAAGCTGAACCAGCCGAGGGCGGACAGGCCAACGAAATTGGAATGCGTGAAGGCTTCTGCGCCGGGATAGAAGGCGAGCACCAGCGCCTGCACCGCCTTCGAAGCAAAATAGGTTTGCACGCCGTACCAGACGATGCCGACAATGCCGCGCAAGCCGGCCGCGATATTGGCCCCCATCACGCCGAACGACATGCGAGCTACCACCGGGAACGGGGTGCCGTATTTCAACGAAGGGCGGCCGATCAGGTTCATCAGAAAATAGACCACGGTGATGCCAACTACCATCGCCAGCAGCACTTCCCAGCCATTCAGCCCGAGAAAGAACAGGCTGGCTGCGAAGGTATAGCCGCCGACCGAATGCACATCGGACATCCACATCGCGAAGATGCTGAACACACCCCAGCTTCGTCCCGCGGGAGCTACGGGCGCCAAGTCATGGTTGTACAGCTTGGGATCGGCGCCTGGGATCGCAAGCGCGGGTATGCCGTTCGAGTGGCCTGACATCGGTGGCTCCTATGTTGGCAAACGGAAAAACAATCCGGATACGAAGCAAATCCCACGCCACGATCATGCGGCCCGGCGTCGCCGCGGGCAATTGCAACCCCAGCGGGTCCGAGTTCCCGACCGGCCTCGACTCAGGTTCCGTTAGGCGCGCCCGCAATGTCGGCGACGCCCTACCCTAATTTCCGGTTTGCAAGTCGCCAAACCGCTCCCAGGCCTTGCCGTTGAAGCGCATGAACTGCATCTGCTTGACCGGAACGTGATCGGTGGGCGTGGTGTTGATCCTGATCCCCGGCAGCAGCATCGGCAATTCAAGATCCTTGATCGCAAATGCCTGCTTCAGGATGTTTTCGGTCGATAGATCCTCGCCGCAGGCCTTCAGCACGGCTTCCAGCGCCATCGCGCTGTTGTAGGCATTGATGTAATTGGCGTCGTGCTGGTCGCCGTCGGGCACGTATCTGGTCATGAAATCCCGCCATGCCCGGACGCCGGGATCGTCCTTCCAGGAGGGATCGTCGGGATCCTTGACATAGGCGGTGGAAAGAATGCCGATGCCGGCCTCGAGCCCCGCCGGCGCCATCACCGCATTCACCCAGACCGCGACGTTGGAAAGAAATGTCATCGGCTTCCATCCGATCTCGAAGACCTTTCGGATCGATTGCGCGGCGAATTTCGGTGTCGCCGCGATCACCAGCACATCGGCGCCGGACGATTTCAATTTGACGATCTGGGAATCGATGGTCGGATCGGAGACTTCATAGGTCGCGGCGGTGACCACCGCATCGTAGTTTTCGCCGAGCACATCCTTCAGGCCGGCGAGATAGTCGCGCCCGAAATCATCGTTCTGCGAAATCACCGCGAATTTCGCGTTGGGATTGTGGGCGAGCGCATAGCGCGCATAAAGTCGCGCCTCGTAGCGGAACGCGCCCTGCACGCCCAAGGTGGCCTGCGGATATTGCGCGATGTCGGCAAATTTAGAGGCGCCGGAGCCGACGAATAGCTGCGGGATGTTCTTGGTCTGCAGATATTTCGCGATCGCCGTGTTATGCGCCGTTCCGATCGAGGAGAAGATCAGCGCGACCTCATCGCTTTCCACCAGGCGCCTGGTCTGTTCGAAGGTTTTCGGCGGCGCGTAGCCGTCATCCAGCGACAACAGATTGACCCTGCGGCCGTTGATGCCGCCGCGCTCGTTGAGCATCTTGAAATAGCCGACCTCGCCCTTGCCGAGCGCGCCAAACGCCGACACCGGGCCGCTATAGGGCATGGTCTGCCCGATCCTGATTTCGCTTGGGGTAACACCGCGCATCTCGGCCGCGTTCAGCGGCGACGGCAGCGAGAGCTTCGAGATCAGCAGAACCGTCGCGCCCACGACGCCAAATCTTGTGACCAGCCGCATTGATTTCCCTCCCTTGAATAGCAAAAGCCCGGCGGATGGCCGGGCTTTTGTCGAATTTCGGTTATGCGCGGCTGCCCTACGCCTGCGGCTGCGGCTCCAGGCCGGGATCCGGATCCGGCCGCGGACGCGGCCGCCCTGCCGGTGGCACCGCCGAGGTGCGCGGCTTGGTCGGCTCCAGCACCGACTCCCGGTTCGGCTTCTTGCCATTCAGCAGGTCGTTGATCTCCTCGCCCGTAAGCGTCTCATATTCCAGCAGGGCCTGGGCGATATTCTCCCAGTCATCGCGCTTTTCCGTGATGATCCGGCGCGCTTCATGCTCGCCGGCCTCGATCAGACCGCGGATCTCGGAATCGATCAGCTTGGCGGTGTCATCGGAGATGTTGGTGCTGCGCGCCACCGAGTGGCCGAGGAACACCTCCTGCTCATTGCTCTGGTAGCGGACGCGGCCGAGCTTGTCCGACATGCCCCATTCCATCACCATGGCGCGGGCCAGATTGGTGGCCTGCTGGATATCGCTGGTGGCGCCATTGGTCACCTTGTCCGGACCAAATTTGGTCACCTCGGCCTCACGGCCGCCAAACGCCATCGCGATCTTGGAGACGCACCATTCCCTTGTGTAGGAGTGGCGATCGCTTTCCGGGAGCGACTGCACCAGGCCCAGCGCGCGGCCGCGCGGAATGATGGTCGCCTTGTGGATCGGATCGTGACTCGGCACGTTCAGCGCGACGATGGCATGGCCGGCCTCGTGATAGGCGGTGAGCAGCTTGTCCTCCTCGGATAACACCATGGAACGCCGCTCGGCTCCCATCATCACCTTGTCCTTGGCCTCCTCGAATTCGGCCTGCGTCACCATGCGCTTGTTGCGCCGCGCCGCGGTCAGGGCCGCCTCGTTGACGAGGTTCATCAGGTCAGCGCCGGAAAAGCCCGGGGTGCCGCGGGCGATGGTCTTGAGGTTGATATCGGGCGCCAGCGGGACCTTGCGAACATGCACTTTCAGGATCTGCTCGCGGCCGATGATGTCCGGGTTCGACACCACCACCTGGCGGTCGAACCGGCCGGGACGCATCAGCGCCGGATCGAGCACATCCGGACGGTTGGTCGCCGCGACCAAAATCACACCCTCATTGGCCTCGAAGCCGTCCATTTCAACCAGCAGCTGGTTCAGGGTCTGCTCACGTTCATCATTGCCGCCGCCGAGACCGGCACCGCGGTGGCGGCCGACGGCGTCGATTTCGTCGATGAAGATGATGCAGGGCGCGTTCTTCTTGGCCTGCTCAAACATGTCGCGGACCCGGCTCGCGCCAACGCCCACGAACATTTCGACGAAGTCCGATCCGGAAATGGTGAAAAACGGCACATTGGCCTCGCCGGCCACCGCGCGGGCGATCAGCGTCTTGCCGGTACCGGGGGGGCCGACCAGCAGCACGCCACGCGGAATTCGGCCGCCCAGCCGCTGGTACTTGCCGGGGTCGCGGAGGAATTCGACGATCTCCTGCAGATCCTGCTTGGCTTCGTCGACGCCCGCGACGTCCTCGAATGTCACCCTGCCATGGGCCTCGGTCAGCATCTTGGCGCGCGACTTGCCGAACCCCATCGCCTTGCCGGCGCCGCCCTGCATCTGCCGCGACAGGAAGATCCATACCCCGATCAGCGCAATGAACGGCAGCCACGACACCAGGAGCGAGACGAACCAAGGCACGTTGTCGCCCGGCGGTTTCGCGGTGATCGAGACCTTGCCATTGTAGAGTCGTGAAACCAGCGTGGGATCGTTCGGCGCGTAGGTCTGGAAGCTCGATCCGTTGGTGAAGGTACCGTGGATTTCGGGCCCCTGGATCACCACGTCGCGCACGTGGTTCTGATCAACTTCAGTCAACAGCTGGGAGAATGAGATGTCCTGCGAGGAGGCCCGTTGGCCCGGATTCTGGAACAAAGTAAACAACGCCAGCAACAGCAAGACAATAATTACCCAGAGGGCGAAATTGCGCAGATTGGCGTTCATCGGTCTTCCTTCGTGGTCGCGCGGATCGCGGCCTTTGGTCCTGGGCAGGCACGGTGGAATCCATCCTCCGCACGGCTATCACGTAATCTAGGTGCCGCGGCGGTCGCTGCCAAGGGAACCAGAGAGGACTATTTAGCCTGTTATAGCTTGATTCCCGTTCAAATAATGGCCGCCAAGGCGGATCGTCTGTCCAGTTGGTTAAGACTCCAAGAGAGATTATGCCTTCCTCGTCACTACCTTGGGGGAGATCTGGCCCGACTGGCGACGCGGCGGCGCAGGTCCCACAACAATCCGGTCGCCATCCAGACTGATCAGCGCGCCGGCAAGCGTCTTCTTCAATTTGGTCCGGCCCCCGGCGGCGTTTTCGGCCGCCGCCTGGTCCAGAACGGCCAATAGCGCCTCGACCTTGCCGAGTTCCACGGAACTCTCCCGGGCGAACCGATCGATGGTCCGCATCAACAACCGCAAGCGGATCTCCTCCGGCAGGATGGCAAAGGTCTTGGTGGTAAAGGTCGTGGTGGCGAAGCCGCCTTTGGGTTCAGCCATGTCCAAGGAACGGGTTGGCAAAGCGGCGGCGCGATCGCTCAGCGCGAGATAGCGCTCAGCACCATCCACCATCAGCTCGACGGCCGCATTGGCGCGGGCGAGCCGCGACGCCAGCCGCGCCAGATTGCGGCTATCGCCGCCCTCGGCGGCCAGTCTCGGCATCAGGGCCCGGATGCGAGGCCGGGTAAAGTTCGCATCATGGTTGGTCGGATCATCGGCAAAGCCGAGCCTGGCTTCTTGAAGTGTCGCCAGCAGCTGCGCTTTGGCGACACCAAGCAGCGGGCGCATC
>Ga0302319_10003853_pt1 | contig 31041 bp, 30 predicted proteins | sample Bog_T0_2_FD_203319 | JGI IMG/M metagenome (GOLD analysis project Ga0302319, IMG submission 203319) | Peat permafrost microbial communities from Stordalen Mire near Abisko, Sweden - Bog_T0_2 | ecosystem: Environmental > Terrestrial > Soil > Wetlands > Peat | place: Sweden: Abisko, Stordalen Mire... | reverse complement strand
GCAAAGCTCGCCACACGCCCTCTGTCCGCGCGTATTTCCGACACCTTCGCACGGCTCGATCCCGTACCCGCCGCGTCGCGCGCCATCATCGACGCCATCGCCGATTCGCCGCCCTTCGCCATCGGCGACAGCCCCACCATCCGCGCCGGCTACGACACTGAACTCGACGAACTGCGCGACCTCAGCCAAAATGGCCGCCGGTTCATCGCGCAGATCGAATTCCGCGAACGCCAGAGCACCGGCATCGCGTCGCTCAAGGTTCGCTTCAATAACGTCTTCGGCTATTACATCGAGATTTCAAAAGCCAACCTGCATCTCACGCCCGCCGACTACGAGCGCAAACAGACGCTGGTCAACGCCGAGCGCTTCACCACGCCCGAACTCAAGGAATACGAGCGCAAGGTGTTGGCCGCGGAAGAGAAAATCCTCGAAATCGAAAAGAGGATCTTCAGCGAGGTGCGCCAAAAAGCCGCCGACCATGCCCAGGCGATTCGCGCGACCGGCGCAGCCGTAGCGGAGCTCGATGTCTCTTCCGCCCTCGCCCAGGTCGCCGCCGAGAACCGCTATGCCCGCCCGCAGTTCTCATCGAGCGGAGAGATGCGCATCGCCGCGGGGCGGCATCCCGTGATCGAGAAAATTGCGAGCGAAGAAGCCGGCTGCTTCATCCCGAACGACCTTTATCTCAACGACACCACCGACCGCCTGGCCATCATTACGGGCCCGAACATGGGCGGCAAGAGCACTTATCTCCGCCAGGCCGCTCTCATCGCGATCCTTGCTCAGATGGGTTCCTGGGTGCCTGCCGAGTCCGCGCTGCTGCCGGTGATCGACCGCATCTTCACGCGCATTGGAGCCTCCGACAACCTCGCGCGAGGCCGCTCCACGTTTATGGTCGAGATGACAGAAACCGCGGTCATCCTCAACACAGCCACGCCGAAAAGCTTCATCATTCTCGATGAAATAGGACGCGGGACCGCGACCTACGATGGGCTTTCACTCGCATGGGCCGTCGTCGAACACATCTCCTCCACGGCTCACGCGAAAACCCTTTTCGCCACCCACTATCACGAACTCACCGAACTTGCCGACGAACTCGAAGGCGTTCGCAATCTTCAGGTCTCGGTCAAGGAAGCCGCTGACAAGATCATCTTCCTGCACAAAATCGAACCCGGCAAGGCCAGCCGCAGTTACGGCATTGAAGTCGCCAGGCTCGCTGGCCTGCCCGCGGGCGTAATCGCCCGCGCCCGCGAAATCCTCAAGCTGCACGAACGCAAAGAGCACAGCGCAGTCGAGCAACTCACGCCGCATGCGCCGGACGGCCCTTTGCAGATCCGCCTGTTCGAGCCGGGCACCGACGAAATCAAACAAAAGATCCGTGAGCTCAAAATCGACGAGATGCGCCCTGTCGAAGCCTTGCGCTTCCTCGAAGAACTTCAAAAGGAACTGACCTGAATGATCGTCGCCGGCATCATGAGCGGCACTTCCCTCGACGGTATCGATGTCGCAATCGTCGATATCTCGAGAGCACGCGTCAAGACCCTCGCCCACGCAACCACCCCGTGGCCCGCCGCCGTACGCGTCCGCATTCTTGCGGTTTCAAACACACAATGCACCACCGCCGACATCTCGCGCCTGAACTTCGAACTCGGTGAACTCTACGCGAAGGTTTTCCTCAAAGTTGCCGCGAAACATAAGGTCCAACTCATCGGCTGCCACGGTCAAACCGTCTTCCACGAAGGCGTCAACACCCTGCAGATCGGCGAAGCCTCGGTAATTGCCGAACGCACCGGCCTCCCCGTCATCTCCGACTTCCGCACCCGCGACATCGCCGCAGGAGGCCAGGGCGCTCCGCTTGTCCCCTTCGCCGACTACCTGCTCTTCCGAAGCGCCCGCATCAACCGCGTCGCACTCAACATCGGAGGCATCGCGAACATCACGATTCTGCCGGCGGGAGCGCCTCAAACCGGCATCATCGCATTCGACACCGGTCCCGGCAACATGGTTATCGACCAATTAACCGAGCGCTTCACCAGTGGACGGCAGCATTACGACCGGGACGGAGCCATCGCCGCGCGCGGCCAAATCGACAAGCTCATCCTCGCTTCCCTCCTCAAAGACAAATACTTCGCAAAGAAGCCCCCGAAGACCGCCGGCCGCGAACAATACGGCGCTGAATTCATCGACAAACTCCTCGCCACCCACCTTCCCCTCGAAGACCTGATCGCCACGGCGACCGCCTTCACCGCCGTCACCATCGCACAGGCCATTCAACGCTTCGCGCCGAACACCCACGAAGTAATCGCCGCCGGTGGAGGAGTTCACAACCGCCAGTTGATGGCCCAGCTCGCCGCCTTCCTCCCGCAAGCCCGCCTCACCACCACACAGGAATTCGGCATCGACCCCGACGCCAAAGAAGCCATCGCGTTCGCCATCCTGGCCCACCGCACATGGCATCGTAAGACCGGCAATCTGCCTTCGGCAACCGGCGCGCACAAGCCCGTAGTACTTGGTAAGATCGCGCTCTGACGCTAGAATGATGCATTGACCCCCGAAATCGATGTCATACCGGCAAAACGCGTTTCTGTAGTGATTGTCGCGTTCAATCGTCTGGCTGCCGTGCGCCGCAATCTTGAGCAAATGGGCGAGGAACACCAGGTCGTTCTGGTCGACAACGGGTCTGACGACGGCACCAGCGTGCTCGAAACCGAATTCCCGACCATGCGCTACATACGCCTGCCCAAGAACTTCGGCCTCACCAAAGCCATCAACATCGGCGTGCGCGCGGCCGAAGGAACCTACATCCTGCTGCTGCATGACGATGTCGTGATAAAAAGCGCCGATGTCTCAAGACTGGCGGATCATCTTGAGGAGCATCAGGAAGCCGGAGCCGTAGCGCCGCTGCTTATGACGCCCGCCGGCCAACCCGCGCCGCAGGTCCGCAAGCTCCCCACTTCCTCCGATCCCGACCCCTTATTCCAACCCGCCCAGGGCGAGGGCGAAATCGTCGTATCCTGCGTCTCCGGCGCCGCCATCATGCTTCGCAGCTTCTTCCTCCGCGCACTGCGCCAGATAGATGAGCGCTATGGAAACTACGGCAGCGAGATCGAACTCTGCATCCAGGTCCGCCGCGCCAACCGCAAAACCGTAGTTCTGCGCAGCGTCTCTGCCGTTCACGAAGGGCTCAGGTCACCCATGAGCCGCACCGCGCTTGCGGGCGATCGCGTGGCCGGTATCGCCGTCTTCCTTGGCAAGCACAGTGGTCTGGTACCGGGGGTACTGTATCGCCTGAAATGCGCCCTGTCAGGCCTCTTTACCTTTCGGTTCAAAGTAATAGCCGGAGCTCTGGCAGGTGCAAAGATCGACGGTTCCAGCTAATATCTATAAAGATATGGATCCGGTTGTCTACATAGCATGGTCGGGAATGTGCGCCGCGGTAACGGGGCTGCTTGTGTTCTTTGTCATGCAATCGAGGATGGAAGTCATCCTCTCTAAGCAGCGCGAAGAACTGGCAGGGGCCCGCGCCACGCTTGCTGTCCAGCAGCAGTCCATCGAAGCCTCCCTCAAGAACATGGAAGAGACTACGCGCCGCGTAGCGCTCGATCAGTTCATTGCCGATATTCGCGTCGAAGAGCGCCATTACACGCGCGAACACAAGCTGTTGCTCAATACGAAGAAAGTCCTGGTGCGCCAGGAACGCATCTTCTTCCGCAACATCCCGCTCTCCAACTGGATCGAGCAGGAAATGCCCCTCGAAGACGGCGCGGACCCCGAGCAGTTGTCGCAAAGCATGTCGATTTTTGCCAACGCACTGCGCGAAGAAATCGTCGGTCCTAACCAAACACTGCTCCGGTAATTAGACCAGGTCGATTGCTACAACTTGATGCAGTTCTATCGGCCCGAGATCAATTTCTACCGCCCTGCCTGTAACTCGATATTTCACGGATTCCGGTCCTGTGAGCAATCTTACATTCTTAACCGTCTTCCCCTGAGGAATCGCCATACGCACGCGCTGAGGCGGCGAAGGAATCAGTTCGCGCACCGGTCCCTTCAGCATCATCGGATTCGTCAGGTTCACCAGATGCGCCGTAATCGAACCCTTCTGCGCCCACAGCGACACATCGAACATCCCCTTGCCCGTAACCGTGAGCGGTTGAGTGCCCCCATGCGCCCACGCAACAGAATTCCGCATCACCGTGCCATGGTCCGAAGCCAGCACTTCCCAAAACGTGCGGTCGATATCGAACGGGAAGTAAGCAACCTTCCCCTTGCCGTGCGTGCGCAGAAAAACTCCCGGAGTATCGGTATGCGGAGCGCGCGTGTAAACCTCTTCCATAGGCAAATCCGGATAGGACGCTACCAGGGTTAGTGGGTTTTCATCTAAAGGCCGCGTAGGCCGTACATGAACCCAGTTAGCCCCATTGATAATCCGAGTAGCGTTCTCAAGCCCGCTCGTCACGGCATGCGGCTTCTCGATATTCAAATAGGAGTTCTGCAAATGAGTATCGATCTTTCCTGCAAAAGACGCCCCAAACAACTCAGCCAGCCCAAAGTCCTTCCGCCGCGTGCCCCACTCGTCATACAGCGAAGTCTCATAGGTCGCAATAATGCTCCCCCCGTTTTCCACATACCGAGCCAGTTGCACGCACTGCCTGTCCGAAAGCGCCGCAATATTCGGCAGGATCAGCACACGATAACGCCCGATCCTGTCTTCATCGAGCATCAGATCGTGCATCATATCGAAAGGCACCCGCGCTTCCACCAAAGCCTGATAGAACCCCAGCGCATGGTCCTCCACCGTCTTGCTGTAAAATGCCGCCGATTGCTGCGAATACACAATCGCCACCTCAGCCAGCGACTCTTCATTCCGCAGATACTTCTCATTCCGGTAATGCCAGTTGTAGAACTCCTCAACCACTGGCAGCCAACGCTTATCGATCGGCTTAGCGTTGAACTTCACAATCCAGGGACGAAGATTCTGCGCCACGCCATCGGCCAGCCACATGCGAATCTCATCGCCTGTCTGCACCGAATCCTTCCAGCGATAGGCTTCTTCCAACCCAACACTTACAATTCCCGCAATTGGCTTATTCCCCAGCGCCGCCGAATATTCCTTGCCGTTCTTGCCATTAGCCCACGCCGGCATCAACCCATGCCGCGCCTGACGATCCGCGAACAAAGTCGGCGCCAGATCGCCAATGGTCTTCATATCGAGATCGCTCAAAGCCCCGCCGCCCGCGTTCGCCAGAAACGCCGCGTTCGGATTGCGCTTCTTAATCTCGGTATCCCAAAGCCGCCAGAGATCGAACAGCCTCTGCTCATGCCACAAAATATACTGGCGCCTCACCGGATCGTGTGGGTCCGTCGTACGCGGAAGATCGTGCCCCGAATAGTCGCGAAACAAAACCTGGCAGCTTTTACAAAAGCACATCCCGGACCCTGCCCACCGATTACTGAAAACCCCATCCACCTTGTACTTTTCGACGATCTCGATCGTCACGTCTGTCATGAACTCGAAGTTATATCCTCCCAGCGCGCACGTCACCCACAACGAAGGGTCTGCCCAGTGCCGGCGTTTTTCGCCCTTCTCATCCACCGCGATCCACTCCGGATGCGCGTCGTAAACGTCCTGATGCGCGGCATGCGGATCGGTGCGCGCCACCACGTTCATGCCCAGCTTTCGGCACCCCTCCAGCATCTCGCCGAAAGCATCCCCCTCGCCCAGATACTTGCTTCGATAGTGAAACGGAACCTTCGTCGGATAGAACGCCACGCAGCCGCCCGCCGACAGGCATGCCGCATCGGCATGCACTCGCTTAAAATAGTCGAGCCAGAACTTCGGGTCGTAGTTTCCGGGGTCGTCTTCAACGAAGGCCAACTGCATCCAGCGCATCGGCCGGCCATACCATCCCGGAGGTTCGGGCGAGCCCTGAGCCATCGGCGCAAGAGCCAGTCCGGCAGCCGAATACTTCAGAAACTCGCGGCGTGTGTTCATGCCGGTCAGGCTATCACTTCAGAATTACGGGAATGGTTTCGCCGGCCGCATATTCGGCCCGCTCCTCGTTGGCCACGAGGAAAGCGTTGGCACGGCACAACGCCGGAACATCGCCCGATCCGCGCCATCCGATCGGCGTGACTTCGCCGCAATCCACCTGCGCCGGAAGAAAACGCGTCAGTCCAGGCTTGTGACGAAAAGGTTCAGTCAGCCGTGCGAGCATCATCGGAAGAGGCGCATCGCTTGAGCCCGAAATCAAATCGATAGCTGCCCGCGCAAACAACTCGAAGGTCACCATCGTCGACCCTGGATTGCCCGGAAGCCCAAAGAAGAACTTCTCCCGCACCCGGCCGAACACCAGCGGCTGGCCCGGCTGAATCTTAATCCGATCGAAGAAAAACTCCGCGCCCAGTTCCGCCAGCGCCGGCTCGACTACATCGAATTTCCCCGCCGACACACCGCCCGAAAGCAGCAGCAGGTCCGCCTCGGCAAGCCCGCGCTCAATCAAACCCCGCGTCTCGTCTTGCTTGTCACGAGCGATCGGAAGAACCAACGGAATCGCCCCGGCGCGCGCAATCTGCGCCCTCAAAGACCACGCATTCGAATTCCGAATCTGATCCGCGGCTGGCGCGGCCTCAACCTCTACCAGTTCATCTCCCGTAGCAATCACGGCAACCACGGGCCGCATGAAAACTTTCACACGCGCATGCCCAGTAGCCGCCAGCCAGTTAACAGCCGTGTAATCGATACGTTTCCCCCGCGGCAGCAGCACCACGCCTTCCCGAGCCTGCGAACCGCGGGGAACGACATTCCCGCCCTCCTCCGAACCGCGGTCCGTCGATACCATGCCATCGGCATTCCGGACGCAATGCTCCACCATCACTACCGCATCGGCGCCCAAAGGCACAGGCGCGCCCGTCATGATCTCCACCGCCTCGCCGGCACTCACCGAACCATGAAACGTATCCCCCGCGCGCACTTCCCCAATCAACCGCACCCTGCCCGGAACGTCCACCGCCCGAATCGCAAACCCATCGACCGCCGAACGATGAAACGGAGGGTAATCCCGATCCGAAGCAATATCCTCCGCCAGCACCCGCCCGGAACATTGGCCAAGCGCGATCGCTTCAACCGGGGGCGCTGTGAACCGGTCCCGCACTTCCCGGAGAACCATCGATCGCGCATCGAGAAACGACAAAGCCGGCATGATAAAACTACAGGCCTTTTCCCGTAAGAAGGCGCGCCAAAACCGGCAACGGTACCGCGCCTTCCTTGAGCGCTTTGTCATGAAAATCATGCAGGCTGAAAGCGCCGCCGCGCGTGCGCTTCACCAGTTCGCGTACCCGCAGCCAGTCGCGCCATCCCAGGAAATACATCGGCAGCTGCGTCGAAGATAACTGTGCCCGCTGCAGTTTCGCCACCGCTTCCTCGTGCTCCTGGAACGTATCGTTTTCCATCAGACTCATTGCCTGCGCATCCGTCATGCGATTAGTCTGCAGCCGGATATCGAGAATCGCATTCGCATCCACCCGCAGTTCCTGCTTAAGCAAATTCAGCCGCAATTCGGGCGAATCGTCCAGCAGCCCTTCATCGAGCATTACCCCGGTAATGTACTGAGCCCAGCCTTCGATATAAGGCCCATTGCCCAACAGCGAACGCAGGATCCGTCGCGACCTCGGCTGCACCTCATTTGCAAACTCCCCCTGCACATAATGCCCCGGCATCGCTTCGTGAATCACCAGCAGCCGCAGGGTATAAGCGTTATACTCGCGCAGCTTCGATTCGGCGCGCTCCTTCGGCCAGGTCGCCGGAATCGGCGTGATCCAGAAGAACGCGCCCAGCTTCGGCTCGAGCACGGGCGCCGGATTAAAGCCGCCCACACCGTAGATGCCGCGCTCAAACTCAGGAGTCGGAATCACCTCCAGATTTCCCCCCGCGGGCATCGTGAGCAGATGCTTGTTCTGGGCAAAAATGCGCGCTTCCTCCAGATCCTTTCGCGCATCGTCGAAATAACTCTCCACCGTGGAATGGTTGTCCGCGATATGCTCCAGCACCTCGCGAATGATCCTGTTCTCCCGCTCCTGTCCCGAAAGCTCGGCGTGCGCGCCGTGGTCCTCGAACCATTGCCGGTGCAAAGGGAGAGAAAGCTCAAGCATGCGCGCCCGGACTTCTTTGAGACGCGCCTCCGCATCGGCCAGCACCTGATCGGGTGTACTGTCAGTCGCCAGCGCCAGACGAAACTTCGTCGCGTACGCCTCGGAGCCCAGACGCCAGTCGTCGGTCACCGGCCCCGTCGCGCCCGCTCGGCCAAAACGCCGATTCGCCAGGTCGTGTTCCAGAAACTGATTGAACAGCCGCAGGGAATCGAGCGCAGGTCCCGCCGAGGCGTCATACTCGGCACGCAGACTGTCCGGAGCCGCCGCGCGCAGCGTCCTGCCGATCAGTTCTATGTTGCCGTCGTTTTCCTCCTTCGCCACCTGCGCCCAAACCTTCGGCACGCCGGCCAGTTGCCTGCGAACGCCCTCAATGAAATTCGGTACCCGTTCCAGCCGCGCAATGATGTCCCGGAAGCGCTTCTCCCTCGGCGCATATTCAAGCACCAGCGGATTGAACAGCGCCGACCCCAGCAGTTCAACATACATCTGCGGGCTCCGCATCCATGTCCGCTCGATATCGAATTCGAACAGCGCAAACCCGATCTGGTACTCCAGCATGTCGTAATCGGCGCGGTCTTCCGGCGCGAGCGAACCCTTGTCGAACTGCTCCATTCGCTTGTGCAGATCGATGTAATAATCGCGCTGTTTCTGCACTGCCATGTAGCCCGGCGGATCCAGTTCGATATCGAAATCCTCGCCCTTATAACGATGCAGTCCCTGCGCCGAAGCGTTGATGGGCGAGAACGCGAGAGTCTGGTATACCGCGTCTTCGACAAACTTCGGAAACTCGCTCGCCGGTTTGTGGCCGCACGCGAGTGTGCAAAAAACTGTAACAACAGCTACGATCGGTACGGCGTGGCGCATCTGTTTATGGTAACGTCGCTGCTATAAGCCTATGAAGTGCGTCCTTGCCCTGGCCCTCCCGCTTCTCGCCGCAGCGCAGGCTCCCACCATATTCCTCATCGGCGATGCCACGGTCCGCAGCGGCCATGGCCCTGCTTCCATCAATCAATGGGGCTGGGGCGAAAAGCTCACCGATTTCATTGACTCCGGCAAGGCGAATCTCGTCAACCTCGCCGGCGGAACCAGCAATCGCAACTTCTATAACAGCGCCGAATGGCAGAAGACCCTGGCAACAATCAAGCCCGGCGACTTCCTGATCGTCCAGTTCGGCCACAACGACAATCTCGGCGACCCGGCGTGGGCGACAAAAGCCAGCCTGCCCGGCACCGGCGCGGAAACAGCCGACTGGAACGGCCAGACGGTTCATACCTATGGCTGGTACCTGCGGCAATACATCCAGGAAGCCCGCGCCAAAGGCGCCACGCCCATCCTCTGCTCTATCGTCCCGCGCAAGGAATGGAAGGACGGCAGGATCAACCGCGATTCCAATCCCTTCGGCAAATGGGCGGCTGAAGTTGCGCTGTTGGAAGACGCGCCCTTCGTCGACCTCCACGAGATCGTAGCCCGCCAGTACGACCGGCTCGGACCCGCCGCAGTTGACCCACTCTTCGCCGACCCGCACACCCACACCTCGCTTGCCGGCGCCGAACTCAACGCCGCCGAGCTGATTGCCGGGCTCAAAGGCCTCGCCTCCGATCCGGTCGAAGCTTATTTATCCGCAAAAGCCGCTCAAATCGCCGCATATCGCCCTTAGGAAACTTTATGAAGCTCTTCATCGCCCTCGCCTTCCCGCTCCTCGCCACCGCGCAAACTCCGCCCGTGCTGAATCCCGCATTGCCCACCGTTTTCGTTGCCGGCGATTCCACCGCCAACAACAATAACCACAGGGGCTGGGGCGATCCGTTCGCGGATTACTTCGATCCCGCTAAAATCAACGTCGCCAACCGCGCCCGCGCCGGCCGCAGCGCCCGCACCTTCCTCAAGGAAGGCCTTTGGGACAAAGTGATCGCCGACGTGAAATCCGGCGACTACGTCATCATCCAGTTCGGCCACAACGATGGCAGCGCGCCCGATAAAACTCCGTTTCGCGGCGACCTGCCCGGCATCGGCGAAGAGATTCAGGACATCACAGACCGCGACGGCAAGCCCGAAACCGTCCATGCCTTCGGCTGGTACATACGCAAATTCGTCAACGATACGAAAGCGAAGGGCGCCAATCCCATCGTGATGTCTTTGACGGTTCGCAATATCTGGAAAGACGGTTATGTCGAACGCGGCTCCGGTCAGTTCGGCAAATGGTCGCAACAGGTCGCCGATGCTGAAAAGGTTCCGTTCGTCGATCTCACAAACATCATTGCCGATGTCTACGACAGGATGGGCCAGGAAAAGGTGAAAGAAATCTTCCCCGAAGACCACACCCACACCAGCCCGCAGGGAGCAGACATGAATGCGGGCTTCGTCATCGCTGGGCTCAAAGGCATCAAATCTCCGCTGACGAAGTATCTTTCCGCGAAGGGTGAAGCTGTCGCCGCCGCGCCGTCGCTGGCAGGTCTGCATCTTCCGACGCCCGCCAATCCCAATCTGCCGACGATCTTCCTCATTGGCGATTCCACAGTCCGCAACGGCCACGGCGATGGAGCCGACGGCCAGTGGGGCTGGGGCGAACCGATCTTCGATCTCTTCGATCCCACAAAGGTCAATCTCGTAAACCGCGCCGTCGGAGGCCTCAGCAGCCGCACTTTCTATACCGGCCCGTATTGGCATCGCGTCCTCGCCATGATGAAGCCGGGCGATTACGTCATCATGCAGTTCGGCCATAACGATGGCGGCAATCCCGACGATCCCGCGCGCAGCCGCGCCAGCCTTCCGGGCGTGGGCGATGAGACCCATCAGTCTCCCAAAGAAACCGTCCACACCTTCGGCTGGTATCTGAAAACCTTCGTCGCCGATACGCGCGCCAAAGGCGCAACGCCCATCGTCTGCTCTCTCATCCCGCGCATGATCTGGAAAGGCGACAAAATCGCCCGCAATTCCGCCGACTACGGCAAGTGGGCAATGGAAGTAGCGCAGTCGGAGAAAACGCCGTTTATCGATCTCAACGAGATCATCGCCCGCCAGTACGATCAACTCGGGCCCGACAAGGTGAAGCCGCTCTTCGCCGATCCCCACACCCATACCAGCCGCGCCGGAGCCGAAATCAACGCGGCCGCCGTGATTGAAGGACTGAAAGGACTCTCCGACGATCCGCTGGCACAGTACTTCTCGGCGAAGGCAACCGACATCGCACCTTATAAGCCGTGACGATCGGCGTCACCAAGGTTGCAGCCCTCCGTTGTGGGGCAGTTGATAAGCCGACCGGTTGGGGGTGCCCTCTGCGCCCGTCCAGCCGAGCTTGCTCGGTCGTTTCCGGGTTCGCGGCCCGCGGTTTGTTTGCGGCCCGCGCTACCGTAGCCCCCGTTTCACGGAACTCATCTTCGGTCCCGCTACAATCTATGAATTGACTCTCACGCGAAGCCGTGCCCGATTCGTGCCATGGCTCATCCTGGCCGTCATAATCCTGTGCGCAGCCGCCATCCGCATCCGCCTCATCGATGTCCCGCTCGAACGCGATGAAGGCGAATACGCCCTCGCCGGACAGCTCATGCTCCGGGGCATCCCGCCCTACCACGACGCGTGGAACATGAAGTTCCCCGGTACCTACGCCGCCTATGCTGCCATCATGGCCGTATTCGGCGAAACCATCCGCGGCATCCGCACCGGGCTGATCCTCCTCAACGCCTTCACTACCGTTCTGCTCTTCTTTATCGCGAAGCGCTTCTTCCGCCTGCCCGGCGCGCTCGCCGCCTGCGCCGCGTTCGCCCTTTTGACGGCCGGCGAAAACGTCGACGGCACCATGGCTCATGCCACCCATTTCGTGATCCTGTTTGCGCTGGCAGGCACGCTCCTGCTGTTCCGTTCCACCGATCGGGACTCGCTTCCCGGCTTCTTCTTCAGCGGTCTCTGCTTCGGCACGGCCGTCCTGATGAAACAGCACGGCGTGTTCTTCGGCTTTGCCGCCGCCATCTGGATTCTTGCCGTCCTCCCCAGCTCGTTGCTCGCGGCCGCCCGCCGCATCGGCCTGTTCGCGCTCGGTTCCGCCCTGCCTTTGGCCCTGACCTTTCTCGTGATGTGGAGCTTCGGAGTCTTCGACAAATTCTGGTTCTGGACCGTCGACTACGCCCGCGAATACGCCGGCGAGCTGGACCTCTACGATGCCTGGGACAGTCTGACCGACGCCCTTCCTCCCATACTGCTGCCGAACGCGGGACTGTGGCTCATCGCAGCCGCCGGCCTGGTTCTCGTCTGGCTCGGCAAACACCGCGCGCTCCTGGCCTGGCCGCTCACCGTCTTCCTCTTGTTCTCCGCGCTCGCCGTCTGCCCCGGATTCTACTTCCGCAGCCACTACTTCATCCTGATGCTGCCCGCTGTCGCGCTGCTGGTCGGCGCTGCCGTCAACGAAGGATCGCGCCGCATTCCCCGTCCCTGGGCCCTGTCGATCCTCGCCCTCACGATGGCCTTCTCTGTCTGGCAGCAACGCAACTTCTGGTTCCGGCTCAACCCCATCGACGCCTCTCGCGACGAGTACGGAATGAGTCCGTTCCCCGAAGCCATCAAAGTCGCCGACTATATCCGCGCCCATACCGCGCCCTCTCAGCGCATGGCCGTTATGGGTTCCGAACCAGAAATTTATTTCTACGCCAACCGCCTGCCCGCCACCGGCTATATCTATACCTACCCGCTGATGGAAACCCAGCCCTTCGCCGCGAAGATGCAGGACGAAATGATCCGCCAGATCGAAACCGCGAAGCCCGAATACATCGTGTGGGTCACCATCAAGTCGTCCTGGGATTCGGACGAAGATTCCATTCAGCACATCTTCAAATGGTGGGACCCTTACCGCGACACTTATTACATGCGTGTGGGCGTGGCCGACATGCCCTTATTCGGAATCACCACTTACCGCTGGGGCGAGGACGCCGCCAGCCGGCCCCCAAAAGAAAAGCGGAATCTGATCGTGTATCGAAGGCTGAATGCGCAGCATTAGCTTACCCTCCTTGAAAGTCTGGTTCAGCATGGTGTTCTGTTTCCGAACCGTGACCGTAAGGGAGCGGCAACACCTCGCCGAAACAGTCCCGCTAAACTGGAGGATTGCGAAACCAGTTTGCTCCGAGTCGCGGCGAAGGCGGAGGGCATCGAAACAAAGGAATGACTCCGCCCCCGCCCAAAAAGCCCGCCTCCGAACTCCTGCGGACCCTGTGGCCCAATATTCGCGAGCTCGTTTACCCCCGCCGCGGCATGCTCTCCCTCGGCCTGGGCCTCATAGTGATCAGCCGTCTCTGCGGCCTGGTCCTCCCGCTCTCCTCGAAGTTCCTCATCGACAACGTCATCGGGAAACATCAGGAATCCATGCTGCTCCCCATCGTCCTCGCCGTCGTCGCGGCCACGGCGATTCAGGGCCTCTCCTCCTTCACCCTCACCCAACTCCTCTCCATCGAAGGCCAGAAAGTCATCGCCGAGCTTCGCCAGAAAGTCCAGGCCCACATCGGCCGCCTCTCCGTCACTTACTTCGACGCCAATAAGACGGGCCAGCTCGTTTCCCGCATCATGTCGGACGTCGAAGGCATGCGCAATCTCATCGGCACCGGCCTCATCGAATTCTTCGGAGGCCTCCTCACCGCCGCCATCTCTCTGGTCATCCTGCTCCGCATCAGCCCGCTTATGACCGGCATCTCCGCCGGCGTCGTCCTTTGCTTCGGGCTCTCACTCCGCCGCGCCTTCAAGACCATCCGTCCCATCTTCCGCGAACGCGGCAAACTCAACGCCGAAGTCACCGGCCGCCTCACCGAATCGCTTGGCGGCGTCCGCGTCATCAAGGGTTATCACGCCGAAGAGCGCGAAGCGAAAATCTTCTCCACGGGGGTCCTCCGCCTCCTCGACAACGTCCGCAAAAGCCTCACCGCCATGTCGCTGATGTCGCTCTCGGCCACCGTGATCATGGGCGTCGTCGGCGCTCTCATCATGTATGTGGGTACGCGTCTGATTTTTAAAGGCCCGGAAACCCTCACCCTCGGCGGCTACATCACCTTCGTCGCTTTCCTCGCCTTTCTCATCGCACCCGTCATCGGCATCGTCAACATTGGCACACAGATCAGCGAAGCCCTTGCAGGACTCGAACGCACCCGCGAAGTCCTCCGCGAACGCCCCGAAGACGAAGACCCCGAACGTACTCAGGCCATCGGCCCCATCGTCGGCGATGTCGTCTTCGACAACGTCCGCTTCTCTTACAGCGAAGGCAAAGAGGTTCTCCACGGCGTCTCCTTCGAGGCCCGCCCCGGCACAGTCACCGCCTTTGTCGGCCCGTCAGGCTCCGGTAAATCCACCACCATCGGGCTCATCGCCGCGTTCTACAAACCCTCCGGCGGCCGCATCCTCGTCGACGGCCACAACCTCGACACCGTCCGGCTCTACAATTACCGCTCCCAGCTCGGCGTCGTCCTCCAGGAAACCTTTCTCTTCGATGGCACCATCCGCGACAACGTCATGTTCTCGCGCCCCGAAGCCACCGAAGCTCAGTTCCTCGAATCCTGCCGCATCGCCCGCGTCGACGAATTCGCCGAGAAACTCGAAGATAAGTACGACACCATCGTCGGCGAACGCGGCGTCAAACTCTCCGGCGGCCAGCGCCAGCGCCTCTCCATCGCCCGCGCCATCCTCGCCAACCCCCGCATCCTCATCCTCGACGAAGCCACCTCCAGCCTCGATTCCGAATCCGAAGCCATGATCCAGCAGGGCCTCGCCCATCTCATGAAAGGCCGCACCACTTTTGTCATCGCCCACCGCCTCTCCACCATCCGCCGCGCCAACCAGATCCTCGTCGTCGAAGCCGGCGACATCGTCGAACGCGGCACCCACGCCGAGCTCTTCACCCTCCGGCGCCGCTACTGGGACATGTACACCCGCCAGCACGCTCTCGACGACAATCTCTTCCTCGCCCCCGGCGAAGGCGACATCGTCCCCACCGAGCCCTCCATCCCTGTTCCCCCGATACCTGCCCGCGTCTAGTATCCTTAGGGGGCAGGCCTGCCTGACTTTTTTTGCCTGCCTGATTCTTTTTTAATGCTCCTCAGCATCACCACCCATAAACACGGCGACGACATCACCGTCGTCGAGCTCGCCGGGCGCGTCACCCTCGGCAAGGAAAGCGGGCAAATCGAAACCACCCTCATCCGCCTCCTCTCCGAAGGCCAGAAAAAATTCGTCATCGACCTGGCCAAAGTCGATTACCTCGACAGCACCGGCATCGGCCGCATCGCCTATTCTTTCGGGAAAATCACCCAGGCCGGCGCTATGGCCCGCGTCTCCGGCGCCAAAGGCCTCGTCATGGACCTCTTCCGCATCACCCGCCTCGACAGCGTCATCCGCTTCTTTCCCGATGTCGCCGCCGCCTGCGAAAGCCTCGCCGAACCGCCGGTCTAACCCTATGCAGGTACTTCAGGCGGGACGCCACAAACTCATTCTTCTCGAAATCGACTCCGCCACCATCCACGCCGTGGCCCAGCAGGCCGGCTTCGAAGCCCGCCTCAAGGAATCCCCGCGAAGCATTCTCGTAGATCTCACCGCCGAATCCCGAGACACCCCGCTCCTCCTGTTCGACGCCGCCGACCCCGCCAACCTCGGCTGGTTCTCCCGCTGCCAGTTCTACGTCGATGGCCGCACCGGAGGCGTCATGCAAACCCCCATCACCGTCGCCAACAAACGCGACCGCGCCGGCCGCAGCGTCTCCAACTGCCTCCGCCTGCGAATCGCCAAAGAACTCCCCGCCACCTTCCGCCTCCCCGGCAAACAACCCCTCACCGAGCAGGTGTTCTACATGATGCTCAACAACTTCCTCCAGGCCCTCACAAGAACCGGAGTAGCCGTCTGCGGAGGCACCATCATCCAGCCCTTAGCCGGGCGCACCGAAGCCCCCGGCTCGCGAAACTGAGGTGATTCCCGGGCTCAACGAGCACGGCGAACTGGCGCTCGGTGTGCATCTGGCCAGTTGGCAGGAGTTCCATGCTGTCTTTTGCAGATCGTCTCCGAGGCGAACGTGGCTCGCAACCCGGCTCCAGGCTCTACTCCAGCTTGCGGGGAGCAGCCGGAAACTCCGAAGAGTATTTGTTTGGGGCAGCTTCGTCACCGCGAAGGTGTCTCCCGGCGACCTCGATATCCTCCTCATCATGGACGAGAGCTTTACGGTCGATCGGATTGTCGAGCCCGCGCAGGCCGTTTTCGATGCGGTCCGTGCAAGACTGCTGTTCCAGGCTGATGTCTTCCGGGCTCGTGAGTCAATCGGTCAGGAAATGCTCAGCCTTTGGCTCGAGACCTACCAGATTTCCCGAAGTTTCAGAAAACGCGGTATTGTGGAGTTGGAGCTCTCGTGATTCAAACCGAACGATCGGATGCTGGTTGCACAGCAGTGCATCGACAATCTCCGAAGGGTTCTCATGGCTGCGCGCAAAACCCATTCCGCCCCCGATTACGCGCGCTTATCTGAGCCGATTCTTCTCGAACTTCAGCAGCGGGATCAGGAGATTCTTGAATACCTCGCCAGCCGGATCGAACAGCCCGTGGCCAGCTAACTAATCCTGTAACCAAACCGGCTTCCGCCCCAGGTTCAGGAAACTAAGTCTTGTGTCGCAGGCGTTTTTGCCAGGGCGCTTCCGCCTGCGCCGACACATCTCCGATTTTGCTAACCGGCAACCGGAACTGTCCATTGACCCATTACCGGGGTAATATAAATCATGACCATCGCGCAATCGAAGCTCACGGCTCAGGGACAGATCTCCGTACCCATGGATGTCCGGCGAAAACTCGGCGTCGGTCCCGGCTCGGTTCTGGAGTGGGAACAGGAAGGTGACACGATCGTCGTCCGCCGCGCCGCGCGATTCAGTTCTGCCGATATTCACGATGCCGTGTTCGGCGGCAGGAAACCACCGGCCCCGGACCGTGGCGGAACGGAAGGAAGGCATCCGGGACTACGCGCGAAAGCGGTATGCGCGCAATTGACACCAAAGTACTGGTTCGGCTGATAACGAGGGACAACGCCAAACAGGTAGCCTCCGCCGAAAGCTTTATCGAACCGGGCGCCTGGGTTTCCGTTCTCGCGCTTGCCGAGGCGGTCTGGGTGCTCGGCAGCGTATTCGACCTGAACCCCTCGGAGCAGGCGCGGGCAGTCGAGATGTTGCTCAGTCACGAGCGACTCGTAATGCAGGACCCCGATACCGTATCCGAGGCCCTGCGGCTGTTTCGCGATAAACCGGCCCTTGGCTTTTCCGATTGCCTGATGCTGCAACTGGCCCGGAAAGCAGGGCATCTCCCTCTGGGAACTTTCGACAAAGCTTTAGCGCGCGTCGTGGGGAGCCGGAAGTTATGAGTCTTTAAAGTGGCGCCTAAAGCTTCATCACCGAATAAACCCTGTCCTGCTCCTTCTTGTGCACCGTAACCGCATCCAGAACCAGCGCCCCGCCTACCGTTTTATCCGCCCCGTTGTCGGTCAGATACTTATCGAGCGCCGCCAGTTGAGGCCGGTAATCCGCCTTGTTAGCTGTAGTCCCGTCTTTCACGCTGCTGGTAGCCTTGAGAATCGCGACCCCTTCTTTCAGCCACGCCAGACACTTCTCATACCACATGTTGTTCAAATCGCGGATCGCATCGGCCTCGCCGGGAGGAGGTGTCTTGCCCGTCGGATCGTAAGGCGCCGAAAGAGGAGCCCATGACTCGCCGCTCCCCAAATGAATCGAACTCGGCGGATATCCCGTCGCATACATAAACAACGTGCACGGCAGGCACGAAGCCAGCTTCGTCGTCTGCGTGCCCACCGCGATCTCAAACGGCCTGCAGGCCGGGCCCATGTTCTTTGCCCGGTAAATCGCCTGAATCATGCCATGCGTATATGTCACAATTTGCGTCGCGTTCACCGTCGGCGGCACATACTTCATCCCCAGCTTCTGGTTCAGTTCATTCGTGAAAGCGTCCGCCTTCTCGGTATCGATCGCCTTAGTCCCGTTCGGCAGTTTCTTCTGGGGCAGAATCAAACCCCATGTCAGACGTTCCTTGTTCTCCTTCGTTCGCGCCACCCATAAATCGCTTACCTCCGCGGGCAGCCAGCGCGCATGCGGAACCACCGGCGGTTTCGACCCGATAATCGGTGTCGTAGGCGGAGGAACCACCATGCGCACCGTCGACATCGGTCCGATCGGATCGCCATTATTCGGTGTCTCGATAAAGCCTGTATAAGCCCCGCGCCCGATGTACTGCAGTTCCTCGAACGCAACGCTCTTATCCTGAGGCTTCAAAGAAGCCTCTTTAAGCTTGTTCCAAAGTGCTTCCGCTTTCGAGTTCGCGGGGAACGGATTCGCCATATTCGCGCCCATCGCCACCTGCCCCCGCCCGCTCGGATTCGGACCCTGCGCCGCCCCGCCCAGAATCGTCCCGCCGACCTTCGGCTTTCCCGTCGACGTGTCGATCTCCGTCCCCGGCGCCTCTCCCGCCGCCACCGCCTGCGCGATCGGCGGCAGCTTCAAATGTGTCTTCAGCGCCTTGTTCAGCGCCCCGATCGCATAAATATGTGCTGACTTCTCGGCATCCACCGCCGCATCCACCGGGTCTATATCGAACCGCACCGCCGTCTTGTACTTGTCATAATAGTCCGCGGAAAATCCCAGGATCACCGCGGTCATAATGACATCGGCTTCCTTCGCCGGATCGGAACTGGGGAGATTGCTGACAATCCCATAAGTCCGGCGATACGTTTCCGCCGCCAGTGCCTGGCTCGCCGTCATCGCTACCCCGGCCATCGCCGGGAGCAACACGAAATCGCGCCGCGAAAGTCCATGTAAAGTACCGCAGGAGTGGTGCGGCAGGTGTTTGTTCGACATGAGTCTGAAGTCCTTTCAGCCATCCAGAATAGGACTCTGAGTCACATTCTTACTGTGCAATATTGCGCAGTTCCCGCAACCCCTTCATGACAAACTCCCGCTCCCGGTACCTCGGATGCGGAACCACCAGATCCGGCTCATTCACCACCAGATCCCCGCATAAAATCAAATCGATATCGATATTTCGAGGCCCGTTCTTCACCGTCCGAACCCGCCCCATCTCCCGCTCCACCCCCAAAGCCCGCTCCAGCAACTCCCGAGGCGATAACTCCGATTCGAACTCCGCCACCGCATTCATAAACATCGGCTGCCGCAGCAACCCCACCGGCTCCGTCTCATAGATCGAAGACATCCGAACGAACCGCAGTTCCGCCCCCCCAAGACGCTCTACCGCACTTTGAATCGAACCCTCCCGATCCCCCAAATTAGACCCCAATCCAAAATAAACCGCCCTCTTATCCGCGTTCATCTGCGTTCATCTGCGGCCACCTCAAAACAACTCCGGCTGCCCCACCACCCCCCCAAACCTCTTCGCCACCTTGAAATACTCAAACGCCCGTTCCGTTGCAATCCGCCCCCGCGGAGTCCGATGCAAAAATCCCAGCTGAATCAAATAAGGCTCATACACTTCCTCAATCGTCTCCGGCTCCTCCCCGATCGACGCCGCTATCGTATTCACCCCCACCGGCCCCCCGCCAAACTTCTCCAGCACCGTCCGCATAATCTTCTGGTCGATCTCGTCCAGCCCGAACGGATCCACCTCCAGCAGATTCAAAGCCGTCACCGCGACCGCCCGCGTTATATGCCCCTTCGCCCGCACCTGCGCATAATCCCGCACCCGCCGCAACAACCGATTCGCAATCCGAGGCGTCCCCCGCGCCCGCCGCGCAATCTCCTCCGCCCCGTCATCGTCGATCGGCGTCTCCAGCAGCTTTGCCGACCGCTCCACAATCAGCTTCAGCTCAGCCACATCGTAATGGTTCAGCCGCAGCACCAGCCCAAAGCGCCCCCGCATCGGAGCGCTCACCAGCCCCTGCCGCGTCGTCGCCCCGATCGCCGTGAACTTCTGCAGCGGAATCGAATGCGTCCGCGCCCCCGGCCCCGTCCCGATCAAAATGTCGAGATGGAAATCTTCCAGCGCCGAATACAGCATCTCTTCCACATCCGGCAGCAGCCGGTGAATCTCATCGATAAAGAACACCTGCCGATGCTGAATCCCGCTCAAGATCCCCGATAAATCCAGCTTCTTCTGCAGCACCGGCCCCGAAGTCTGCGTGAACGGAACCTCCAGCTCCTGCGCAATAATCGCGCCCAGCGTCGTCTTCCCCAGTCCCGGAGGCCCATACAACAGCACATGGTCCATCGCCTCCTTCCGCTGCCGCGCCGCATCGATCGCGATCTGCAGATTTTCCTTCAACCGCGCTTGTCCCGTGAAATCCGCCAGCCGCCGTGGCCGCAGCCCCGCCTCGAACTGCTGCTCGTCCTCACTCCCTAGACCCGATACCAGCCGCGATTCCGCGCTCACCGCACCAGCTCCAAAGCCTTCCGAAACAGCGGCTCAAACTCATCCGGAAGCCCGCTCGCCCGAGCCTTCCGAATCGCCGCCTCCGCCGCCGGCCGCGCGCACCCCAGATTCAACAGCCCCGACAACACATCTTCATCGAGCGCCGAAAGCGAGGGCGCCGCCGGAGCCGCCGAATCCCCACTCTCGGGCGCGGGCAGTTTATCCCGCAACTCCAGAATCATCCGCTCCGCCGTCTTTTTTCCCACCCCCGGAATCCGCACCAGCCTCTCGATCTCGCCCCGCCGGATCGCATTCTGCAGATCCATTGCATCCATCCCGCTTAAAACCTTCACTGCCAGCGACGGCCCAATCCCGCTCACCCCGATCAGCTTTTCAAACAGATTCCTCTCATCGCGCGTCAGGAATCCAAACAACGCCAAAGCATCTTCCCGCACATGCGTATGGATCTGTAGCCGCACCTCCACCCCCGCCGCCGGCAACTTCGAAAACGTCGAAATCGGCACCGTGACGTCGTACCCCACCCCGCCCACATCCACAATCGCCTGATTCGGATGCTTCTCGACTAAGATCCCCCGCAGCAAAGCAATCATGTGGCGCACGCTCTCGGCGTCGCTTCCCCTCTCCCCCAATTCAACGCATCAACCATGAAATGTCATATTGAGTGTACATGGCCAGACGCCGCTTTTTCGTCGACGAAGTCCGCCACGGCGAAGCCATTATCGAAGGCGAAAACGCCCACCACCTCACCCGCGTCCTCCGCGTCGAACCCGGCCAGAAATACGAAATCACAGACACCCGTCGCGTCTGGCTCGCCGAAGTCAAAACCGCCCGCAAAACCCTCGTCGAATTCGCCACCCTCGAAGAACTCCCCCCCAACCCCCCACTCCCCGAAGCCACCCTTTACCTTGCCCTCATCAAATTCGAACGCTTCGAATGGGCCGTCGAAAAAGCCACCGAACTCGCCGTCGCCCGCATCGTCCCCGTCGAAGCCTCCCGCAGCGAACGCGGCCTCGCCGACGGAGCCGGCAAACGCGTCGAACGCTGGCGCCGCATCGCCCGCGAAGCCGCCGAACAATCCCGCCGCCTCCGCCCCCCCGAAATCGACGACCCCATCCGCTTCGACCGAATGCTCAAAATCGACTCTCCCCACCGCATCTGGCTCGACGAACAACCCGGCGCCAAACCCTTATTCGAGCTCCTCCCCCCCAACGCCCCCGCCGCCTTCGCCATAGGCCCCGAAGGAGGTTGGTCCGTTTCCGAGCGCCACTCTTTCCACCAGGCCCACTGGACCCCCGCCTCCCTCGGCCCCGCCATCCTCCGAGCCGAAACCGCCGCCACCGCCGCCCTGTCTATATGGTTGGGTTTAACCGCGGCAAACTAGCGCACGCTTGAGCGTGCCGCGTCGAGTTCACTCGACGGTCTTTCAGGAGTTGTATCGAAACGTTCGGTACCGGGTACCTTGTCATTCCTTAAAGTCCTGAAAACTCTGGCCTGTGCGGGTTAGTTAGCCATAGTAGCCTCAGGAAGCTTGCGGACCCTGAGACTGGCAACCCTGCTACTGGGGACGATGGCCGCCGTGCCCGCCGCCCATGCGGAGATGCTCACCTTCGATGGTGCACCATTGGCGTCGGCCCCTCTCTGTCTCTGTCCTCCACCGGCTACGGCGACCTGCCGGCCGCCGCCCACTCGACTACCGACGGACAAACAGCCGACATCACCCTCACTCCCCAAAACGGCGCTTCGGTAGTCCTCAACACCTACGCCCTCGCCGGCTACTCTCAGACCGACATCGCGAACCAGCTTATCCGGATCCTCGACTCTTCCAACAACGTGCTCTTCAGTTTCTCGGGAGCTGTCGACGGCGCCGGCCCCTCCGACAGCACGTTTTACGGCAACATCACTTCCTCCGTTCCCATTCAGATCGAATTCGGACCCAGCATCGACGTCGGTATCGACAACATCAATTTCGACGAAATCCCCCCGACGGCCACCCCGGAGCCTTCAACCCTGCTCCTGCTCGCCGCAGGGCTCGTTCCCCTTGTCCTGAAACGCCAACCTCGCGCTTAAACCCTTAGGCCGTCTGCGCCTGCGCCTGCCCGCAACGCGAACAGAACCCCGCACCCTCCGGAACACCTCCGCCGCACTGCGTACAGGAGTGCATAATCGGCTTCCGCAGCACGAAATACAATACGAAACCAATCAGGTTCGGAACCAGAAGCACCAGCGCCGCCCACACTCCTGCCGGCATCCCGCGCCTCTTCGCGTCTACATACACATAACCGACCAGCAACACGAAACCAGCCATGATCGGGCCGGCCGCAGCCAAAATCGACAATTCCGCGAGTCCCAGGCGAAAACACAGCCAGGGCAGGAAGATCGCCGCCACAATCACCAAAGCCGCCAGGACCTTCGCCACCATCGGAATTCCCCGGAACCCAATCTTCTCCGTCATATCGTCTCTCCCGTAAGCCTCTCGCGAAACAACATCACCAGCCCGAACAACACCGACGGCGCCAGCCAGAACGTCCCAAACGCCATCTCCCACGCAGGAGCAGGCAAATGCCATTGCCCCGCCAGCCACGCCGCCGCCGGCCAGGCCAGCCGCGTGCCCGCAATCGTCAACACAATCGCCGCCGCCGCGCCTACCCTCGCCCGCCGATCCTCCACCGACTTCATCTCCATCGCACGCTGCCGAACCACGCTCTCCACCCGAGCCGCCGCCGCCCCGTCCACCTCGAACGACAACGAATCCAAAGCCTGAATCGCCCGCTGCGAAAGCTCCCCATACTCCCGGCACTCCGCGCACTCCGCCGCGTGCCCGTCCAGCCACAACTCCTCCTCGCGCGCAAGCCCCTCGGCCAAAGACCGGTCCCAAAGTCTCCGCGCCTTCTCATGCAGTTCACCGTGCATCGTTTTCTCCTTTCATCGACGACCGCAGTATCCCCAATCCCCTCTGAATCCGCGACGAAACCGTCGACACCCCTGCCCCCACCACTCGCCCGATCTCCTCCAGCGAAAGCTCCTCCTGAAACCGCAGCAACAAAGCCTCCCGATAGATCGGCTCCAGTTCTCCCAGCGCTCCCGCCACCCTCAAAGCGTCCTCATTGCGGGCCGCCGCCACAAACGGAGAAACACTGTCCGAAGCAGCCATCTCCCCATCCGCCGCCGACTCCGGCACCGCCTGCCGCCGCCGCGAATCGTCAATCGCCAGGTGCCGCGCAATCGAAAACAACCAGGGCTCGAACCGCAACCGCCCATCGAACTGCCCCGACCGCTCCAGCACCCGCAGCCACGTCTCCTGAACCAGATCCTCCGCCCGCTCCCGCCGCCCCGTCACATAAACCAGATACCGCAGCAGTCGATAGTGATACCGAGCCACCAGCCGCCCGATAAACTCCGAGTCCTTCCGCCGCAAAGCGCGAGCGATGCCCTCGGACTCGGTCTCCTCTACCCCCGCAAATGCCATCGCCGCAGCTACCATACACCCTGTATACGCACCACCCCCTCCCAATTACGCACGCACCTTGTTGATGTTGATTTCGCGGCTGGGCAGGTTGTTCTCTGATTGTTCTCTCCCTCAGACAGTCTTCTGTGGGCCAGCTTGGTAAGCTGCGGACCGGTTGGGGGTGCCCTCCTCACCCTCATACAAGACATATGATCCTGCCTTCAGCGAACATCCAACCCGGGCCCTCCTCACGACCGAGGATAACCACCAGGTTCCGGCAGCAGACGCCGCTCCACAACCCTCTCCGGAATATTGAACTTCAAAAGCCGGGCCGTGGCCAACCCCTTCCGGAGTCAACGGCTGAATCACCGCACCCTCAAGCCGAAAGTGAGCCTTCCAGTCTTGCCTTCGCAGATTGAACCACCGAACCGTTGCACCCTCTGAGTCGACCGATGCCACGTTCGTCCCCTTACAACGGTTGCAAAACAGGCACGCGAAAGCCAGATTACCCTCCTCTGTCAATCCACCGTGCTGACGGCTGATTAAGTGGTCCACCTTATGACGGAATGCTGAATCGGTTTCATGAAGCCGGCAGTATTCGCAAAGTCGCCCTGCCCGATCGCTTACCAGCCCACGCAGTTCCGAACCCACCCTCACGTCCGATGAGCGAGAATCAGACGCGCACGAGCCTTCGCCATCCGCAGGATGTGTTCAAGCTCAAGATAGTGCGATAACTCAGCGGTCTCTTCCGCCGTTATCCCGGTCTCCTTCTCGCGCTCTATCAGGTCCGCAACCCGAGCCTGAGCTTCCGCTGACGGGTGATAGTTCGTCACTTCCTCAGGCGTCGGCCCAGCCGCGACAAAGTCCACCAGTTCCAGGTAAATGGGGTCTGCTACAAGAGCCATCCTGCCTCAAAGATAGCGCAGCGAAAACTCAGTCGCCCTGCCTTCCTCCAAAAAATGTCCTCAAAAATATAACTCTTACGCTTAGATCTACAGAGAGAAAATATCCCGGACCCCGAAGCATCCTGGCACCACTGGTTGTTCTTGTGAACACAACCTGTCTGTTTTCGCACAAATGCTCTGCGGAGAATCACGCCTACGGCCATCTCCTCGGGAGGGCTCTTAAGCCCTGTGACGTCGAGCTTCTGATCGATCCCTTCCGGCCCGGCGATCGCACCGACACCAGAATGGATAGCTTTGAGTTCGACTCCCTTTTGTTGTTGTGGTCTCCTGAAAGCCAGGCTTCAGCGGCGGTCCAGCGCGAACTGCGCACCGCCCTTCGTCGCTCCGCGCCCCTGTTCGTCGCCGTCGATCCAGGCTCCCCTATCCGTTCGTTCCGTAAGCGAATCCTCTGGGTAAGGCCTGCTGAGCAATCCCCCGAATTCACCGCTAAGGTCTCCGATCTCGCTGCCGCCATCGTCGCCCGAGTGGCCTTTTTAAGAAATCTTCGCGTGCTGCGCGACGATGTGCCTGCGGACGACAGCCGCGAGGCGGCCCAGCGCCTGGCGCTCGATTTTGAGACCACTTTGCTGGCCGAGGGTGGGCCCGCGCTGGCCAGGCACTTCCTCAGGACAACCGACGAAATTACTGGTAGTGGGTCAGGACCCACTACCAAATTACTCGTTACTGGATTGCCCTCGCCCTCGGCGCCGCGGGTACCGTTAAGGCGGCCAGAATGCTGAACAAGCTGCCGCCGCAGGATCATCCACTCGTGCTTGAAGGTCTCAGGCACGCGCGGGAGTCGATCGCGCGCGGCACTCAACCGGCCTCGCAGGATGAACGCCACGAAGGAAGGTCCGAATGTCACGCAAATCGTTCTTAGGAACCCTCGGGTTGTTCTTGTCTGCCGCAGTCTGCTTCACCACCGGCTGCGGGTCTTCTCAGTCCGAGGCAAAAGAGCCTTCAGCACCGGCGGCCCCAGGGATAGACGTCTCAGCTGCCGGCATGCTCCTCGCCCAGTCCGCGCGCGGCGGCGGGCCTTTCCCCGATAACGTGTTGCCTCAGCTCTCAAGCCTTCCCGGACTTCGCATCGACAAAGACTCCATTTCCCGTCAGGGCTACGACGTCATTTATCGCGCCTGGCTCAAACAGGACGACGGACAGGAGAAAGAAGTCTGGGCGCGTGTGGGAACTGTCTCACACCCCGGCGGCAAGGTGCCCACTACTTTCGAGGGTCGGCTTCTCGCTGCCGCTGACGATCTGAAAAAACAACCGGGTTCGGGGCGCGGGGGCAGGGACGGTGGCGGGAAAGGGAAAGGTCCGGTTGCCGACGCCTCCGACGGTAACGAACCGCCCGACGACCTCTCACCGGGTGCGCACACCGCTGAGAATGAAGGCCCCCGCGACGTAAAGAAAGGCGACCTGGTAATCTCAAGGACTGGTCGCGAGACGCTGGCCGTATACGGATCGAAGAGAGAAGAAGTACAGCGCGCCGGCAGAATCAGCATCTGACAAAAGCATCGTGAAGCGTGATCGGCGGCCGATGGAACCTAACCATTTGGCCGCCGTCAGGCACTACCATTGACTAAGCGAATACATCCTGATTCATCGGCGTTCATCCTTTCTGAGTAACGCACACCCCACTCACGCGATCCCGCCGAACCAGCGCCCCCTTCTCCGTCCGTGGTTGTTCGGCCCGCCACCCCGTTGACAACTTTCTTCAAACTTTCGTACGCCCCGAATCAGTAGTTTGGAGAAATTCCGGGATACCCAACGCCATTCTCCGCGCTACTGTTTGTCCGGAAGGAACCACATCTATATGTCAACGCAATCTCAAATCGACGCCAACCGCATCAACGCAACTAAATCCACCGGACCGTCGTCGTCCGAGGGCAAATCCGCCTCCGCCAAAAACGCCCTGATCTCAGGCCTCTTCACTACTCACGATTTTGTGCTCCCCGACGAAGCCTCCCTCTACAAAGACTTCTTCGACACCATGTTCCAGGAACTCAGCCCCGCAGGCCTCCTCGAAAACACCCTCGCCAACCAAATCGCCGGCGCCGCCTGGCGTCTCCGCCGCTGCGACCTCGCCGACAGCGACATCGCCAGCCACACCCCCCTCGACCCCCTCCTCGACACCATGAATGAAAAACAGATCCGCTCCATCGAACGAGCAAGAGCCGCCTCCCAAAGCACCCTCCACCGCAGCATCAACCAACTCCGCAAAATCCAGACCGAACGCATCAACCGGATCGAAATCGACTGGGCCAAATGCACCTTCGCCCAACTCGCCGACACCTCCAAAACCCAGCAAGCCCTCATCGCCCAATTCCGCCTCGATAAAGAGGTGCGAGACCTTCAAGACCTCGCCGCATCCGCCCAAAACGCCCAGGTCGACCAGGCCCTCGAAGCCATCATGAACACCCAACCCACTGAAAACACAACCTCGCAGACGTCTCGGCCAGGCCTTATCCCCACAGATGGGCCGTCAAAGAGCTCCGCCATTGGTCAGTTGGCTTCGTTTTGTAAAACCGCCGAACCGCAATCGAGCCCCATTCCCAAAGTAGGCCGAAACAGCCCCTGCCCCTGCCGCTCAGGTAAAAAATTCAAGCAGTGCTGCATCGGAAAGGCCGCCTAATCGACAAAAACCACCTCAAACTCAAACTCACCAACACCCAGGAAACCCGACCTACGCCCTAAGAACTCTCATCACCTACGTACTTATCCGATGAGAATCCTCCCCTCCCTCAGCACTAGACCATCGGAGCCAATTCCAAAATGAAAGTCGGGGGCATGCAGGATCAGGACGTAATCCGCGAATTCCTTGTCGAAAGCCGCGAAAACCTCTCGCGCCTCGAGCTCGAACTGGTCGACCTCGAAAAACGCCCCAAAGACGCCCCGCTTCTCGCCAGCGTTTTCCGCACCATCCACACCATCAAAGGCACCTGCGGCTTCCTCGGCTACACCCTGCTTGAGAAAATCACCCATCAGGCCGAAAGCATCCTCTGCCAGCTCCGCGACGGCCGCCGCGACCTCAACCCGCCCCTCATCTCCCTCATCCTCGAAACCGTCGACGCCATCAAAAAAATTCTGACCTCCATCGAACAGTCTGGCGAAGAAGGTCCCGACACCTTCGCCGGCGTCAAAGGCCGTCTCTGGAACGCCGCCCAGGCCGAACCCGACCCCGAAGCGCCTGTGGCCGACAAAGCCCCCGAAGAAAAATCCACCGAAGACACCGCCCACGCTCAAACCACCACCGACGCCAACATCCGAGTAGGCGTTGGCCTCCTCGACAAGCTCATGGACCTGGTCGGCGAACTCGTCCTCACCCGCAACCAGATCCTCCAGTTCAACGCCGGCCGCGAAGACCCTTCCCTCAACGCCACCTCGCAGCGCCTCAACCTCATCACCACCGAGCTGCAGGAAGGCGTCATGAAGACCCGCATGCAGCCCATCGGCACCGTCTGGAACAAGCTGCCCCGCGTGGTCCGCGACATGGCTCTCAGCCTCGGCAAACAGATCCGCCTCGAAATGGACGGCGCCGGCACCGAGCTCGACCGCACCATCATCGAAGCCATCAAAGACCCGCTCGTTCACCTCGTCCGCAACGCCTGCGACCACGGCATCGAAACTCCCGACTGCCGCGCGAAATCCGGCAAACCGCCCGAAGGCCGCCTCACCCTCCGCGCCTATCACGAAGGCGGCCAGGTCAACATCGAGATCGGCGACGATGGCGCGGGAATCGATATCGACCTGCTCAAGAAGAAGGCCATCGCCGATGGCTTCCTCCGCGAAGACGCCGCTCTCAAACTCAGTGACCGCGAAGCTCTCAACCTCATCTTCCACGCCGGCCTCTCCACCGCCAGGGCCGTTACCAACATCTCCGGCCGAGGCGTCGGCATGGACGTCGTCAAGTCCAACATCGAGAAGATCGGCGGCATCGTCGACGTCGCCAGCCGCCCCGGCGAAGGCACCACGGTCAAGCTCCGAATCCCCCTCACCCTCGCCATCATCCCCGGCCTCGTCATCACCAGCGGCGGCGAGCGCTTCGTCATCCCGCAAGTCAATCTCCTCGAACTCATAAGGCTCGAAAACGATTCCGACAAGCGCGTCGAATACGTTCACGGCGCGCCCGTCTATCGCCGCCGTGGCAGCCTGCTCCCGGTCACATGGCTCAATACCGTGCTGGGCCTGAAGCCATCCGAAGCCGGAGAAGTCGTCAGCATGGTTGTCCTCCAGGCCGAGGACCGCCAGTTCGGCGTCGTCGTCGATGGCATCAGCGACACCCAGGAAATCGTGGTAAAGCCCCTCGGCAAGCAACTCAAAGGCGTCAACGCCTACGCCGGCGCCACCATCATGGGCGATGGCCACGTCGCTCTCATCCTCGACGTTCCCGGCATCGGTCAGCGCTCCGGTCTGCTCGCCGAATCGCGCGAACAAACCCGCGCCGCCGCCGAGCGCAAAGCCGAACCCGCCGCCCAACAGCAGCGCCTCCTCCTCTTTCGCGCCGGGTCCTTCACGCGCCTCGCCGTGCCCTTGTCTCTGGTCTCCCGCCTCGAAGAATTCCCCCGTTCCTCCATTGAACGCGCCGGCGGCCACGACGTGGTTCAGTACCGCGACCGCATCCTCCGTCTGATCTCTCTTCAAACCGTTCTCGAACCTGACTGCCTCGGCTCTGCCGCCGAGCCCGCCGACCCCGTCCAGGCAATCGTCTTCAACAACGGCGAACGCAGTATCGGTGTGGTGGTCGATCAGATTCTCGATATCGCCGAGGAGGTCGTCACCGTGCGCCAGGGAACCGCACGCGCCGGCCTCCTCGGCTCGGGAGTCGTCGGCAAACAGGTCGCCGACTTCCTCGATCTTACTTACGTGATCCGCAGCGCTTCCGAAGACTGGTTCCGACCGGCCGCTGCACCCGAGCGAACCCTCAAAATCCTGATCGCAGACCCATCCGCTTTCTCGCGAGGCCTCATTCGCGGAGGCCTGGACATGGCCGGTTACTCCGTCCTCGAAGCCGCCACCTGCGACGAAACCATCGCCGCCCTCGAACGCTACTCGGTGGACATCGTCGTCGCCGCCTCGGCCCTCGCCGATTCCCTGCGCGCTCACAACGAATGGCAGCACATACCGGTTCTCGCCCCAGGAGATTTCGACAGGGAAGCCATGCTCCACTCCATCGCCCATCTTGCGATAGCCACCTCGAACCAACAGGAGTTGCAACCGGCATGACAGCACAATTCTCCACCTTCTTCGTCGGCGGCCTCTTCTTCGGAGTGGACGTCCGCTCCGTCCAGGAAGTCCTCTGCTTTCAGCCCATGACCCGCGTGCCCCAGGCGCCAGGCGTCATCGAAGGGCTCATCAATCTCCGCGGCCAGATCGTCACCGCCATCGACATGCGGCGCCGCCTCGGCCTGCCAGTTCGGCCCGAAGGCGAATCCCCCATGAACATGGTGGTCCGCACCACCGATGGTGCCGTCAGCCTGCTCGTCGATGAGATCGGCGACGTGCTCGACGTCGATTCGGCAACTTACGAGAAACCGCCCGAGAACCTCGATCGCCAGGCCCGCGAAATCATTCGCGGCGTCTACAAAATGCAGGACCGGCTGCTGCTGGTGCTCGATACCGAGCGCACCGTCGACGTAGCCGCCATAGCGGCTTAACAGAAAAGGAATCCACACCCATGACCAGACGAACCAAAAGCACTTCCGGCGGCGCAGCCGTTCTGGAACTCCCCGAAACCCACGACCGCGACCTGCTCAGAAATGAAGTCATGCGCGTCGAAACGGCCATCCAGCTGGGTCACCTTTCCGAAAGGGTGCGACTCGATCTCCTCGATAACGGAGACCGCGCCGTAGCCGGGAGCGTGAACGGCATGCTGGACGGGCTCACCCACCGGCTGAGCGCCTGCGCCGATTACCTTAAACGCATCGGCAAAGGCGACATTCCGGCGAAAATCACCGAGATCCGCGAGGGCGACTATAACGACCTCAAAATCAGCCTCAACTCCTGTATCGATTCACTCACCGGCCTGATGGACGAGATGAACCATATGTCCGACGAGCACAACAAAGGCGATATCGACGTCATGATGCCGCCGCAGAAGTTCGAAGGCGCCTTCCG
>Ga0302319_10003852_pt1 | contig 31050 bp, 18 predicted proteins | sample Bog_T0_2_FD_203319 | JGI IMG/M metagenome (GOLD analysis project Ga0302319, IMG submission 203319) | Peat permafrost microbial communities from Stordalen Mire near Abisko, Sweden - Bog_T0_2 | ecosystem: Environmental > Terrestrial > Soil > Wetlands > Peat | place: Sweden: Abisko, Stordalen Mire... | reverse complement strand
CCGCAAGCAGGGATAGTGGCCGGCGAGCGGCGCAAGTTCGCGACTGAACGCGGACTCGTCCAGCGTGAACAGAATGATGGTCAGGTTTTTTTCGTTGCCGAATCGACTGAGCAGAGGACGCAACGCCTGCACATAATCGGTGGGGCGTGGAATGTCTGCGCCGGTGTCGCGACCGTAGCGCTCATAGATCTGGCGATTGTGGTTGCGCACGGCGCCGGGATGAATCTGCATCACGAGGCCATCCTCGAGACTCATTTGTGCCATCTCGGTGAGCATCTGGGCGCGAAACAACTCCTGCTGCAATGCGTCGGCGCGACCTGCCAGGATGCACTCGAACAACTTCGCAGCCTCTGTTTGACTGAGGTCCGCTGTTTGCGCGGTGGGATGGCCGTGGTCGGTGGCCGTGCAGCCAAGAGAGCGAAAGCGGGCGCGCGCCTTGCGCAGCGCGTTAAGGTAGCCGCTCCAGGTCGCCGTATCTTCTCCGTTCTGCTCACCCAGCAGAGCCACGTTCTCGATGAATCCGCGAAACTCTGGATCGACAACCGGGTCGGGACGGAAGTTGGGCAAGATCCTCGCCTTCCAACTCGATTCAAGGATCGCCTTGTGATCGCTCAAGGAGTCGAGAGGAGAATCTGTGGTCGCAAGCACTTCCAGGTTGAAGCGCCTATAAAGCGCGCGCGGTAGAAACTCCGGGGTGCGCAGTTTCTCAGAGATAGTGTCGAAGTAAAGGTCGGCCGTCTTCTCCGATAGCCGTTCCTCCAGCCCAAATAGTTCCTGAAAGGCGAAGTCCAACCACATGCGCGTCGGGGTTCCGCGAAATAGGTAGTAATGGCTGGCGAATATCCGCCAGACCTTGCGCGGGTCCTTCACCACCGCCTGCCCAATCTCAAGGTCCTCAAGAGAAATTCCCTGGCTGTAGAGCATTCTGTAGACATAATGATCGGGCTGCACAAAAAGCTTTGCCGGGTCTGGGAACGGTTCATTCTTTGCAAACCAGGCCGCCTGCGTGTGGCCGTGCGGGCTAACAATGGGCAACTTGCGAACCTGCGCGTAAAGGGCTTTCGCAATCCTTCGCGCTCCGGGTTCAGCCGGAAACAGGCGGTCTTCAGGGATCAGCATGACTGCAACCTTGGTCTTTAACCTTACCCTCTCTCTGGCAGACCGCTGGATCTGACCATTGGAGAGGTCAGACCACAGTATACACATCCGACCGTGAAGTACCGGGCACCTGGGAAATATTCTTGAGCCGGGCAAAGGCCTTCGGTGGTAATCTCGTTTTGCCCCGCATTTCGGGCAATGCATGAAGGTGTCTGCTCTTTATGGCGCGGAAGATACAGGAACTGCCGGATACGCATCGAACCATGCAAGTTGTAAACCATATTCGTTCGCTCATGGAAAATGGCACCCTGCAGCCCGGCGACAAAATTCCTCCAGAACGCGAGTTTGCACGATCGCTGAAAATCAGTCGCGCAAGCCTTCGCACCGGCATTGGCTACCTTGCAGCAATGGGAGTGATGAAGGTGCGACACGGGGTCGGAACCTTTGTCGCCGATGGGCCGGCCGAGTTCAGCAAGGCATCCCTGGGCTTCATGGGCGCGCTGCACGGCTTTCAGTCCTGGCAGATGTTTGAGGCGAGGCTGATCCTTGAGAGTAACCTTGCCGCACTCGCCGCCGAACGCGGCAAGGAAGAGCACCATACCGCATTGGCAGAAGAGGTCGCCGAGATCTTCGCATCCGTGGATAGCCCTACTGATTTCCTGATTCACGACGTCATTTTTCATCGAATTCTGTCCCAGGCCTCCGGAAATCCAATCCTGGCCGCTCTCATGGAGACCATCACCACGGCTCTCTACGACAAGCGCCGCAAGACAGTTGAGCGCTCCATTGATCTGCGCGAGTCCGCGGAGATGCATCGTATGATTTACCGCGCCGTTCGCGCGCGAAACCCCGTCGAAGCGCGAAAACTCATGGAGGAACACCTGCGCATGGCTCAAACCGCGCAGGGCATGGAACGCCCCGCGGCACGGAAGACGACCAAGGCCGTTATCAGACCAAAAGGCCTTCACGCGGAAGTCCGACCCGTGCAGTCCTGACAATTGAGCCCGCCTCCAGTTCCATGAGTTCATCCACTCGCTGAATCGGTCCCTGACTGATGCGAGATCGGAGTTTGCAGCTCCCCGCTCCGACTGTGATACCCGCGCGATAACCTCGCGCCCATCCGAGCCCCAACTCTCCCACCCCCAAGGTCTGACCAGTATGAATGGGTCCAATTTTTCTGCATTTCGCGCAAATTATTCATTTTTCAAGGCTTCTATAAGAGCCAGGGACCTTCCCTTTTTCCGGCTTGACAGATGCCGATCTTCTGAAAGACACTACTTGCGCTTGAGAAGAGGTCTGACCACTACTGGCAGATTCGCACGTCGAAATAAAGCGGGATGACTGGGATCCAACGCGAAGAATCAGTCTTAGGGAGGCTTGAATGAGCAGCATGGCCGTAAAGGGATGGCTGGGTATGGGCGCGACGACGACCAGCCTGAAACACTGGTCCCTGCGCAGTTCTGCGTGGGGATGGCTTGTGGTCATGGTGATTGCCATCATGACGCCGATTGGCGCCATGGCGCAGTTGGCCGGAACGGGGACCATCGAAGGAACAGTCACCGATTCATCAGGGGCTGTCGTTGTCGGCGCAAAAGTGATCGCCCAGAGTGTAGCCACCGGTACTGTAACTGTCCGCACAACCACGAGGAGTGGCATTTATACACTTTCACCTCTTGATGCAGGGAACTATACCGTCACCGTCACCGCTCCGAACTTTGAAAAGCTGGTGCGCGAGAACATCCACGTGGATGGATTGCAGGTGCTTGCGCTGAACCTCACCTTGCAGGTCGGCTCAGCACAAATGACTGTCACCGTGAAGGACACGCCGCCCCCGCTGGAGACTGAGGACGCCACCCTGGGCGCCGTGTTGGAGAACGATGTTTATCAGTCGCTCCCGCTTGAGATGGGCGGCGCCAATGGAATCAGCACCGATCAGCGCAGACCCACAGACTCGGCCCTTCTTATGCCCGGCGTCACCAACAATGAAATCAAGAACAACGAGTCCGATGAGCCGATGGTGATCAACGGCAACGCCAGCGCCAGTGAGATGTACATTGAAGGCATCCCATTTGAGTCCGCTTCGGTCAGCGGCGATCCCCGCTACATCTGGTCGGCCATTTCGGTTGAGGCCGTAGATCAGTTCCAGGTGAAGACCACGGCCTACTCGGCTGAGTATCAGGGGCTTGGCGTGGAGAACTTTACCGTCAAGTCCGGCACTAACCAGATCCATGGCTCGTTTTACGAAATCATGCGCAACACCGCACTCGACGCAGCGGGCTTTAATCCACCCCAATACCCGAGTGACTATCCCGTAGCCGCGCTGGCCAACACGTTTTACAAGCCGGCCGAACACATGAACGAATACGGCGTGACCATTGGCGGGCCTATCTGGCGAAACAAAATCTTCGTCTTCGGCGACTACATGGGCTTCAGGTCCTCGCAACTCACCACGCCCCTGACTCAAACCATACCCACTCCGGCAGAGTTGTGCGGCGATTTTTCCGCTCTTCCAAATCCCATTTACGATCCCACGACACAAGTGGAAACCGGCGGCAGCTACACGCGGACGCAATTCGTGGGCCCAGGCTACACCTCCTCCGGCTGCGGCACCGGCCCGCTCACGGCAAACGTGATTCCACAGGGGGAGCTGTCGCCTATTGCCAAGTATCTCCAGCAATACTGGTCGGGAGTGGATTACCTCAGTTCGAGCCCCGTTAACAACTACATTGGCGCGTATAACTGGGGCCTGAACAACTGGTCAACGACAGATCGCCTGGACGCCGATCTTTCCGATAAGCACAAGTTCAGCGTGATCCTGGCGTCAGGCCGCCAGGGCCTCGTAGGCCTCGCAGGCAGCGGCGCAAAGAACGTTGGACCTATGCCCTACCTTTACGCGAAGACCTATGCTCCCATCACCAGGGTTGCGATCTTCCAGGATACCTATCTGATCAACCAGAATCTGGTTAACCAGTTCAGTTATGGGATCGGCCAATACCACGCGCCCGACGGCAATCCCTCGTTACAGAATCCAGCGTGGGCGGCGACCAAGGCCGGTATTACCAACCTGCCGGCGGCCGGACAGGCTCCCAACAGCTTCCCGGACATAACTTTCGGCGGAACAGATGCTCCCACACAGTGGGGACCCAATACGGGCCAATATGTGCAGAGCACAGACACCTATTCGCTCAAGGACAACGTGCAATGGGTCCGCGGCAAGCACGCCCTCACCTTCGGGGGCCAATACGAATGGCTCGAGTTCAACGACCTATTCGCATACGGAGCAAGCAATCCGCTAACGCTCGCCTATGCCGTTACTGAAACCGCACAAGTCAGCGGCTCCTCGGCTGCGGCCACCAAGAACACCGGACTTGCCTACGCCAGCTTCCTGCTCGGAGCGACCGATTCCGGCAACTACACTGAGTACGCGCCGATAGCCCAGGAAACCGGTTCGCGGTACCATCCATTCGCTTTTTATGCGAATGACGACTGGAAGCTCACCAACAAGCTGACGGTGAACGCGGGACTGCGCTGGGATGTGATGCCGCCTTTCCGAGAATCGGAGAATCGCTTCTCGTTCCTGAATGCGACAGCGACCAACCCAGTAACCGGCAATTCCGGCGCTCTGCAATTTGCTGGCAGCGGAACGGACGGCTGCAACTGCTCTACGCCGATGAATACGTATTACAAGGACTGGGGTCCTCGCCTGGGTGCGGCCTATGCGCTCGGCAGTAAGACCGTCATCCGCGCCGCCTACGGCATCTATTACGCGCATGGCGGCGGCACCTCCGGCGGTGCGACCTCCCTGCCCTCAACCTCCAGCGGCTCAATGGAGCTGGGCTTCTCGGCAGCGCCAAGCCCGGCGGAGGCGAACGTTGGCGATTCGCTTCCTGCCTTCTACCTGAACAACAGCGGCTATAACAGCAATCCCGCTTTTTCGTCCACGGCCTTTGGAAACGCCGTCGTTTCCGTGCCACCTACATACAACGCCAGCTACGCGACCTACTATTCCACCGCGGCCGTGGCGCCTTACAAGATATCCTCCACATTGGCTTACCTGGACCCCAAATACGGCGGCCGCACGCCCACCTTCGAGGGATGGTCCTTCGGCTTCCAACGCATGCTGACCAAAGATATCACCGCTACCGTGAGTTACGTGGGCAACCAGGGTCACTTCCTGCTCCCAAGCGGCTCTCCGCGCGGCTATTGGGCCAACCAGTTGAATCCGAGTTATCTGTCTCTGGGAAGCACCGTTCTGGGCGCAACGGCAACATCCTCCAATACTCCGGGCGGCTTGCCGTATCCCACCTTCAACAACAAGGTGAGCCAGGCTTTGGTGGCGTTTCCGCAGTACAGCGGAGTTACCGACCAGGTACCCTCAATTGGTAACTCGAACTACAACGCTTTGCAGCTCTCCATCGTACAGCGGCTCAGTCGCGGAATCACGTTCATGCTGAACTACACCTACAGCCACACGATCGACGATGTGGGAACGTTCCGCACCGGTTTTGCCATTCCCGCAGGCATCCTCGCCAACAGTGGCAAGGCCTGGCCTATCGACCGCATCGAGCGGTCGCGCAGCACGCAGGACCAACCGCAGAACCTCGTAATCACCAGCACCTACGATCTGCCCTTTGGTAAAGGACACATCGGTGGTAGCAATCCGATTTTGCGCAACATCGTCGGCGGATGGCGGATCGCTGACATTGTCACCTACGACGCGGGCAATCCGCTGGCGATTACGTCGAGTACCTGCACAGGTACCAGTGGCCAGGGCACCTGCATGCCCGCCTACAACACGGCCTTCACCGGCCCGGTGCGCCAAAATGGCGGATGGGGCCACGGCGCAACCAGAAACGGTAATGCCGGCACTGTAAACGCCGCAACAGAATTGTCCGCCACCCAATACATCAACCCTGCTGCCTTCCTGCAGACGGGCTCGTTGGTCAACAACACTACCTGCACCGCCCCGGTAGTGGGAACCTCAGTTCCGTGCGCCGGAGAGTTGCTTGGCGATGTTGCCCGAACCGGCGCCTTTGGCCTGCGCGGTCCCGGAAACTACGACATAGACGGGAACCTCCGCCGGACTTTCGATCTCTGGAAGGATGGGAGGGTGAAGTTCCTCTTCGAAGCGAACGTCTTCAACGCCGTCAATCATGTATGGTTTGGCAGCTCTGCAAGCACAGCGAACGGTTCCATCGGTTCGTCGGTTACCTCTTCAACCCCTGCCAGCGACCTTGCCCTGGGCGTGATTTCCGGCCAGTCAAATAGCGCGCGTCAGTGGCAGTTCGCAGGCCACATCACGTTCTAGCAGCACTAGCCGCGGCTACTCAACCGGAGGGGCTGGCAGATCCAGCTCCTCCACTTTTTTGCGAACTCATTCCACACTCTTGAGTAGTAGTATGAGGTGAATTTGGAGTTTAGATGAAGAGTGTCTCCCGCCTTGCAGGTTTAATTTTGCTTGCGGCAATAACCTGTAGTACCTGTCTCGGCACAAGCACGGAACAGCATCCGTGGTCTGAGCGCGCAGCCATCGCCGCAATCAACCGCTGGCCGAATGGGCGCTTTGTCCCCGCAAGCCAATCCTGGGCGTGGAACTACGAGTTAGGCACGCTGCTCCAGGGCATGGATGCCGTGTGGTTGAACACTGCCGATCCACGCTACTACAACTACATCAAGAGCTCGGTCGATCAGTTTCTCGATCCCGATGGTGCCATCCCGACTCTGAAGGTTGAAGAAAATCAGCTCGATAACATTCTGCTCGGGCGTCAGCTGATGCTGCTGTACGGCGTCACTCAGAACCCACGCTACGCCAAAGCCGCCACGCTGCTCTACCAACAGCTTCATCAGCAGCCGCGCACCGCGTCCGGGGGGTTCTGGCACAAGCAAAGATACCCGAACCAGATGTGGCTCGATGGCCTCTACATGGCCGAGCCCTTCTACGCCGAATTTGCTTCCACATTTCATCATCCCGAAGCATTCAGTGACATCGCGCACCAGTTTGCGCTTATTGACGAGCATGCCCGTGATCGGAAGACCGGCCTGCTCTATCACGGATGGGATGAATCGAAACAGGAGCGATGGGCCAACCAGCAAACCGGTCTCTCCTCACAATTCTGGGCCCGGGGTATGGGCTGGCATATCATGGCGCTCGTCGACACGCTTCAATATTTCCCTCATGAAGATTCCGGTCGCAAGCAGTTGATCGCCCAACTCGAACGAGACGCTATCGCGATGGCGCAGTACCAGGATGCCGCAACCGGACTCTGGTATCAGGTGCTCAACAAACCCGGAGCGAAGGGAAACTTCCTCGAGGCCTCCGCCTCCTGCATGTTTGTTTATGCGCTCGTCAGCGGCGTGCGTCAGGGCTATCTTCCGCGGCGATATCTGGCCAATGCCCAGCGCGGATACACCGGCATCCTCAGCCACTTCATCGAAACAGGTGCTGGAGAATCGGTCTCGCTCACCGGAACCGTCAAAGCTGTGGGCCTCGGTGGCGATCCTTATCGGGATGGCACCTACTCCTACTACATCGGCGAGAAAACAATCACGAACGATCCCAAGGGAGTCGGCGCGTTTCTACTGGCAAGCGCGGAAATCGAGAATGCACAAAATGCGAAGCTAGGCCGCGGCGACACGGTCCTCATGGACGCCTGGTTCAACAGCCAGCACCGGCCTGACGCATTCGGCCAGCCAGTCTCTTTTCATTACAAGTGGTATGACCAGAGCAACGACGGCTACTCTCTACTGGGTCATGTCTTCCGCAACTTCGGCGCCGAGACTCGGACCTTGTATACCGCGCCCACAGCCTCTGCACTTCGCGGAACTCAGGTCTACATCATTGCTTCCCCGGATACGCTTGCGAAAAATCCAACCCCCCATTACATGCAGCCGGAAGACGCCACGCAGATTGCTGAGTGGGTCAAAGGCGGAGGCGTGCTGGTCCTTCTGGCAAACGATCCAGACAATACTGATCTGGACCACTTCAATCTCATCGCCGGCCAATTCGGCATTCACTTCAACAGCGTCCTGCGCAAACACGTAGTTGGAGACGCGCACGAAAAAGGAAAGCTCATCGTTCCCGGCGGTGGTCCCATCTTCCATCATCCGCATACGCTGTTCATGAAAGATGTCTGCAACATCTCAGTGACGTCTCCGGCCGTTGTCGCCTTCCAGGATGATGAAGGAATTCTCATGGCTACGGCCAAGTCCGGCAAAGGAACCGTCTTTGCCACAGTCGATCCGTGGCTCTACAACGAATACACCGATGGCCGAAAACTTCCCGTCGAGTATGACAACTTCGCAGGTGGTAAGGAACTTGTCCGGTGGATTCTCACGCAGATTCCGCGCAAGCCCTAGGGCAGGACGCGCCTATCATTTTTCGTGGGCAATTGCAGCGACGGTTCGCTATGCCGAAAGGAGTTCAGTTTGCACTTTCTACGCTACGCTTTGCTCCTTGCGATTGCTCTGCTGCTCCATACCGGCACTCTGCCCGCTCAGGACACACGTAAAGTCACTGAACCGCAGATTCCAGCCGCCTGTATCACGCTCCAACCTTATATCGCAGCCAACCACGGCGTGATTGCGCCGGCAGACGAACCGAAGCTCGACACCGCGCGCATTCAGTACGCCATAGACACATGTGCCGCGGGCATGGCTGTTGTGTTGCGCGCGCGAGGACACAAGAATGTGTTCCTCTCCGGCCCCATCGCTCTCCATTCCGGAGTAACGCTCGTCGTGGACGCGAATACTTCGCTCGTCGCCTCACGCGATCCGCGCATCTACGATCTGACTCCCGGCAGTTGTGGCGTTGTCGATGAAAGAGGCCACGGATGCAAGTCGCTCATTACCGTCGATAACGCCCCAGCCAGCGGTATCATGGGCGAAGGCTCGATCGATGGCCGCGGAGGCGCGAAGCTACTCGGCCAGAACGTAACCTGGTGGGACCTGGCGCACCAGGCGAAAATCACTGACAAACAACAGAGCGTGCCCCGGCTCATCTCTGTTGATCGCTCAAACGGCTTTACACTGTACAAGATCACGCTGCGCAACTCGCCCAATTTCCACGTCGGGGTCAACAACACGGACGGCTTCACGGCCTGGGGCGTAAAGATCATGACGCCAAAGACCGCGCGCAATACAGACGGCATCGATCCAGGCTCCTCGCGCAACGTGACCATCGCCTATTGCTCAATCCACACTGGAGACGACGACGTAGCTGTGAAGTCCGGCAAGTCAGGTCCATCCTCAAACATATCCATCCTCCACAATCATTTCTACACGGGCCACGGCATGTCCATCGGCAGCGGAACCAACGGAGGCGTGGACCACATGCTGGTCGACGACCTCACCATCGACGGCGCGGATAACGGCATCCGCATCAAGTCCGATCGCAGTCGCGGCGGTCTCGTCCATGACCTTCTCTATCGCAACGTTTGTATTCGCAATACAAAAAACCCACTCGTCTTTACGCCGCTCTATACCACCTTCAGCGGAGATCAACTCCCCATCTATCGCGACATCACTCTTGAAGACGTCCACATCCTCACGCCCGGCAGTTACACGTTTCTAGGATTGGATTCCGACCATAAGTTAGGGCTCAAACTGAACAATGTTTTTGCCGACGACCAGGAGCACTCCACGTTGCTGGCCAAAGATGCAGACGTTATTATCGGAAGCAAGCGCGGCAACCTGGAACCCAAAGGTGACAATGTCACCGTGCGGCAACTTCCCGATTCTGCAGCCGGTACGCCGCTCGCCTGCGACGCGCGCTTCGTCTCCTTCCCTGCCCTGCCCGAATCCCCGGAAATGGCCGGAACCATCCCACCCGAGGACGAAACCCTCTATGTGGCCGCCGATGGCACCGGCGATTATTGCTCCATCCAGCGTGCGCTCGATGCCGCCCCCAAAACCGGCGCGCTGGTATTGGTTGCTCCTGGAACCTACCGCGAAGTGCTCACCGTCGACAAGCCCAACATCCGCCTCCGCAGTGCCAATCCTGACGCAAGCAAAACGGTCATCGTAAACGATCGCAGTGCTGGCACAGCCGGAGGCACCCTCCATTCAGCCACCGTCAATGTAACGGCGGACAACTTTTTTGCCCAGAACATCACTTTTCAGAACGACTTCAATGCCACACATCCACAGCTTTTCGCAGGGTCGCAGGCGCTCGCCTTGTTGGTCACGGGTGATCGATCTGTCTTCTTCAATGTGCGCCTTCTCGGCAATCAGGACACCGTCTACGCCGGCAGCCGCAACTGCACGCCGGATGGCCCGAACTGCATTCCCGCACGCCAGTATTTTTCTAACTGCTACATTGAAGGCAACGTCGACTTCATCTTTGGCGACGGCAAAGCTGTATTCGATCGTTGCGAAATTCACAACACCGCTCATGACGGCGGCTTCATTACCGCACAGGCAAAGCATTACCCTGAAGAAGACTCCGGCTTCGTCTTCAATCGGTGCGAACTCACCGCCGGTCTCGACGTAACCAGGAGCGTTTATCTCGGCCGTCCATGGCGTCCCTATGCCACGGTTATTTACCTCGATACGCAGATGGGCAGCCACATCGATCCGGCCGGCTGGCGCGAGTGGCACCCCGGCGAAACCCATTCCATCGACACCGTCTTTTATGCCGAGTATGACTCCACCGGCCCCGGCGCCCAGCACGGCCAGCGCGATCCGCACACCCATTTTCTCTCTGCCGAAGAAGCCCGGCAGTTTGGACCCTCGGCTTTTCTGCGCGGCTCCGACAACTGGGATCCATCCATCGAAAACGCCGATCCAGTAAAATAACCTGGCTTCAAAAGTCATCGCGGGCAGTCGGTCCGTAGAAGATTCCCCGAAGTGAAAGGAAGATGCGATGAACAGTGGAATAGTTATCGTTGCGGCCCTCGCTGCGACCGTAACTGCAGCGGTGGCCAGCGGGCACAATGCGGAAGTTCTTCCCGCGCACCAGGTGCAGGCTCAACTGGAGCAACTAGCCTCGAAAGCCAGCAGCAGCGGCAGCAGCGGCGCAACGGTAGCCACTTCAGGCAATCTTGCCCTTAACCTCTCCGTCCGCACCAGCAGCGGCGGCGCCGAGATTCATGCCCACTATGACGACCTCATGATCGTCCAACAGGGCAGCGCGACGCTCATCACCGGTGGCAGCATCATCGATGCGAAAACGGACAGCGGCGGAGAAACCAAGGGCACTGGCATCCAGAACGGAAAGTCGCAGTCCATTACAGTGGGAGATGTCATCATCGTGCCGGCCGGCGAACCGCATCAGTTGCTCATTCCGCCTGGCACGCTTTACAGCGCGCTGGTGGCCAAGGTGAAAGAGTAGCGGCGACTCGTGCGCAACGGCCTCTGATCGGGCCCCAGCTATCGCGCCATCCAACCGCCATCCACAACCAGTATCTCCCCATTCACATAGTCGCTGGCGGCCGAAGACAGAAATACCGCGGCGCCGGACAGGTCTTCCGGGTTCCCCCACCGTCCCGCCGGGATCCGCTCCAGAATCTGGCGATTTCGTGTCTCGTCTTTCTGTAGCGCAGAAGTAATTTCCGTGCGGAAATACCCCGGTGCAATAGCATTCACCTGCACATTGCGTCCCGCCCATTCATTGGCCAGAGCCTTCGTCAGCTGTGCTACACCGCCCTTTGAGGCAGCATAGGCCGGCACGCGAATTCCACCCTGAAATGACAGCAGCGATGCTATGTTGACGATCTTTCCCTGGCTGCGCTTCAACATCTCCCGACCGGCCAACTGGCAAAGCTGGAACGTGCTGTTCAGGTTCACCTGAATCACTTTCATCCAGCCATCCAGGCTGTGGTCCTCCGCAAGGTCCCGGTGAGTTGTTCCCGCGCAGTTGACCAGAATGTGCGGGGCACCCATCGCGGAAACCACCGCGTCAAAAAGGCGGCCCGCACCTTCTGCATCGCTCAGGTCAGCGGAAAAGCTCTCTCCCTCGCGGCCCAGGCTACGAATGTGCGTGCAGGTCTCCTCAGCTGAGCGACGGTTTCCGTGACACGCCACTTTCGCGCCAGCCTCTGCCAGAGCCACCGCGATGGCAGCCCCCAACCCGCTCGCCGATCCTGTGACCAGCGCCGTCTTTCCATCCAGGCGAAATTTATCCAGAATGCCCATCGCTTGCAAACTCCGAATAACCGAATGAAACCAGTTCCACACTGCGCAGTAAAGCCACTACGCATTATAGGTTGCAGCCAGCGAATCTTTCGCACCGTAGAAGATTCTGTAAACCCAGGATCACATCGCCAAAGTCAAAGCTGAGTATCCCAGTCGGGAGCCCCCGGACCCCGCGCTCCTTGCCGAAGAGGTTTGGAAAGCGTTCAAGCCCGTGCCAGCGAATTGCGAGCGCCCGCCCCACCGCAGGCAACCTACCTCTGAATCCGCGCCGACCCGCCCTGCGCAAACGCGCGCACCTGTTCCAGAGTCGCCATCGTCGTATCGCCCGGAAACGTCGTCAGCAGAGCCCCATGCGCCCATCCCAGCTTCACCGCATCCTCCGGCGCCTCGCCTGTCAGCAGTCCATAGATAAAGCCGGCCGCAAACCCATCCCCGCCACCCACGCGATCCACCACGTCCAGCTCCGCCGTCGGCGCCGCATATGTCTTCCCATCCACCCACGCCACCGCGCTCCAGCTATGCCGGTTGGTCGAGTGCACCTCACGCAGCGTGGTCGCCACCGCCTTCACATGCCTGTGCTTCTTCACCACGTTGTCGATCATGCCAAAGAACACGCTCGGGTCAAGTTTCGATTTTGCTTGAACCTCCGGCCCCGCAATCCCCAGTCCTTTCTGCAAATCCTCTTCGTTTCCCACCAGCACATCCACGTTCTCAACAATCCGCCCAATCGTCTCCACCGCGCGCTCGTTCCCGCCCTGAATATTCCATAACTTCTCGCGATAATTCAGGTCGAACGATGTCACCGCGCCCGCGGCCCTGGCTGCCTTCATCATCTCCGCCGCCAGCGCCGCCGTCGTCGGTGACAGCGCCGCAAACAACCCGCCGCAATGCACCCAACGCACGCCCTGAGAGAAAATCGCAGCCCAATCGAAATCCCCCGGCTTCAACTGCGCCGCCGCCTCATTTGACCTGTTGTAGAACACCACCGGCGGCCGCACACCATATCCGCGGTCGCTGTACACCGCCGCCATGTTCGGCCCGGTCACGCCGTCGTGCTTGAAGTGTTTGTAGATCGCCTTCACGCCCATCGCGCGCACGCGCTCCGCAATCAAATCGCCAATCGGGTAATCCGACATCGCCGAAACAATCGCCGTCTTCAGCCTGAAGCAATCGGAGAGATTCGCTGCCACGTTGAACTCGCCGCCGCTCACATGAATCGCGCACTCCGTCGCCTTGCGAAATGGAACAATCCCCGGATCGAGCCTGTGAATCAGCGCCCCAAGCGAAAGAAAATCCAACTCCGCGTCCTTCCGAATCTGCAGCCCATCGCTCATAAGTAGTTCACTCCCTAACCTGCCACGCAATCTGAAGCTCGATGAAATTTGAGCTCCGAACTATCTCTCCCAATCCTATCCCGCGTCACCCTGCATTGCCCGCCTGCTTCACATCCGCCAATATCTGCTCTGCCGTCCAATCATTCCCCGGATAGAACCGCACCACTTTTCCATCCCGCCCAATCAGGGTAGTCGAAAGTGTATGCGTAATGCTCCCATCCTCCGCATCCGTCATCCCCACGTCGAACCACTTCGCCATCTCCACCAGCACCGGCTTCTGCGGCACGGCAAAATCCCAATGCGCAAATGCATTCTTCGCGTCGCTTCCTATATAGGTAGCCCCGTAAGCCCGCAGCCGCGCAGGCGTATCGTTATCCGGGTCGAAGCTCACGCAGATCAGGTGCGTTTTCGCAAACGCCGGCGGGTCGCTCGCCAACTGCTTCTCCACTATTGCAAAGTTCCGCGTCACGCGTGGGCAAAAGTCTGGAAGCGGGCAGCGCGTATAAATGAACGTCACCAGCAGCGCCTTGCCCCTGAACTGCCCCAGATCGATCGTCCGCCCATCCTGGTTGCGCAGCTTGAAGTCCGGCACCGCATCGCCTGGCGCCGGCACATGGTAAGAAACCTGCGGCCTGTAGTCCGGCTTGCCCTGCGCCACCACCACGATATGATCCAGCAGCACATCCGCATCCGCGTCCTGTGACACCAGCACATCCGCCGTAATCACGTCTCCCGGATGCAGTTCGCTCAATATGTTTGCGTCCTTCAATTTGTAAGGCATGGTCATCGCCTCCATGAAGCCCGGAATCGCCTCATGCTTCAGCGTCACCTCGCCCGTCGCGGCATTGGTTCGCACCACTTTGCCGCGCAGCTTGTATACCTTATAAGATGGATTCGCCACGGCTTGCGAATCGATCTTTGGACCGCTATGGCAACCGGCCAGCACAACAACAGCGAGCAATGAGGAAATGACAATTCGGCGAAGCACAATTCAGTTTACAACCGCGTGGTCGGCCCACGGCGTGGCCTCAATCTCAGCAGATTTGATGGTCGCTGGCGCAACTGTACTGAAACCCGGAGAGCTCGCATGGCTGTCTCGACAGCCAATGGATTACTCCAGGAAGGACGCGGTGCGGGCGTTCCTCCGAGGATCCTTAAGTGCCTTCCGGCTTAATTTTGGCGCCAGGTAGACGCTTTGTCAGAAATGCTATCTGGCCCGTGTGGTGAGATTCGTGTTCGCAGACATGGAACCATTTTCAATAGATATTTATCTTGTCGTTGCTACCGAATTGCTCTGTATCGGTTGACAGGAGCCATTTGTCATCTCGTTTACGGAATTCGGCAAGGGAGTGTTCACGCGTCTCGCTGAGGATGTTGAGATAGTAGTTGAGATCGTGACCATTAATGGACTTGCGGCCTGCATCGCCAAGGTTCATGGCGGGGTCCCACTTTTTCTTGATGTCGTCGGACCAGCTGTCCCATTTCTTGTTTTCAAAGGTATTCATCCCGTAATACGTCTCGGTGGCGGCGAGGTGGAGCAAGAGCGCGCCGATGGTGTTGGCGCTGGCATCGAAGAGATGGTCCAGGTCTGCCATTGTGAGGCCTTTGACTGAGCTGGTCACAGCGGTTTGAATATAAGTGAGCATGGAAACGAGGGTGCCGATTTGTGGGGTATAACCGGGTTTGGGGCCGATGACATATAAGCTGGAGTCGTCTCCCGGCTTTGTCTCTGCGGTCTGGGCTGCGAGGTTGAGCCCGTACATGCCGGCGCTGAGCGCCGCGCTGGTGAGAAAGTGCCTACGATTCGGCAAGAGAGTGACTTGGGTCATGTTCGTTCTCCTGACAGTCTGGATTCTGTTGGAAGCATATTACCTGAATATCGTGATTTAGGCGCACTACGAACTCCAATCATCCAGTTGCATTCACGAACCGGTTTGCGGGGCTTTTCCCATGAGCCTCGCATCTTTTGGCGAGGAACGCGGCCTATCCTCTTGACTCAAGCGCGGATTCAATCTCTCGGTTGGTCAAAACCGCCGCAAGCTTGTCCTTCATATATTTCACACTCACGTCGTGATGCTCTCGATCGTAGGAATCGATGCAATCAAGGGCGAGCACGACAGGCCAGTCTCGTTGATAAGCGTCGATGGCCGTTGCCCGGATGCACGCGTGTGTGTTGATCCCGGCGAGAATCACGGCATCCGGCCTGAGCTTGGTCAATATTTCATCAAGCCCGGTTCCGAAGAACGCGCTATAGCGCTTCTTCACAATCACGGTATCCTGACCCACGAAATCCAGCTCAGGAATAATCTGGCAGCCTGCCGTCCCCTTGATCGTTATGTGAATTCCTTTGGTCTTCATCTCCGGAAATGCATCGCGCAGATCGGGCTCAAACTCCTGTCGGACCCACAGGATTGGGCGCAGATGAACTCGCATCATGCGCACCAATTCGTTGACTGCTTCAGCCAGTTCTTGTCTTCGCGCCGGTTCCCACTTGGCCAGGAAGTCATTCAGCATATCCACGACAATCAGAACCGGCGTTTTCATGGTTGCAGCCTAACAGAACCTCCGCTCCTCCATAGCTGTTCGCAATCCGGAACGATGCGCAGCTAGGATTCCCCCCGCCCACCGGCGTATAACGCAAGCATGGGCCCTAATGCAGCAATGGAGATCGATGCGTGGCTGCGCGACGGCGGCCTAATCGTGACCGCCAGCGACCGCGCCGCCCGTGCCCTTGCCGCAACGTTCCACCGCACCCGTCGTGCCGAGGGCCTCACCGCCTGGCCCGCCCCCAACATTCAGGACCTGCAAACCTTCGTCCGCTCCGCCTGGGAGCAGCGCACCCGCGACAAAGCCGACCCGCGTCTCCTCCTGAACCCCACCCAGGAGCAGGCAATCTGGGCACAAATCGCCGCCGCAGGCCACCACACAGCCACGTTGCTCGAAGGACCGCGCCATCGCCTCGCCGCCCTGGCCATGGACGCCCACGAGCTCCTCGCCGCCTATATACCCCGCCTTCTGTCGAGCAAAGCACGAAGCGCCTGGCAGCAGGATGCGGCCGCCTTCAGTGCCTGGCTCACCAACTTCGACGAAGCCTGCCGCGCCAACAATCTCCTCAGCCCCACCCGCCTGCCTTTAGAACTGATTCCCCTGCTCGAGTCCGAATCCTCCGCGCGTCCCCCACTCCTGCTAGCAGGCTTTGACCGCATTCTCCCCGTCCAGCGCATCCTATTTGACGCCTGGGGCGCCTGGCGGCAGCCCGTTCCCACGCACCCCCCCGCGCAGTCCTTCTACCACCATGCGCCCGACTCCCAGGCCGAACTCGAAGCCTGCGCTCTCTGGTGCGCCCAGCAGCTAGCCGCCAACCCCCGCGCCCGTCTCCTCGTCATTACGCAGGACGCAACCAACCGCCGTGGCCAAATCGAGCGCGCCTTTCTCAAGCACACCGGCTCTGCCGCCAGGCCGCTCTTCGAGTTTTCGCTCGGCGTCCCGCTCAGCCAGGTTGCCCTGTCAAAAGCCGCTCACTTGCACCTCCGCTGGCTCTCCGGCCCGCTTCCCGAGCATGAAATCGACTGGCTTCTATCCACCACCTACGCTGCAAACCGCGAGGAGTCCTCAGCCCTGCAAGCCCACATGCGCGCCCTCCGCCGACGCAACCTCCAGCAGCCCCAATGGACCCTCGCCGCCTTCACCACTGCAATCACAAGTGCTCACCAACCCGCCAGCCCCTTGCCCGCACCCTGGCTCGACCGCATCACCCAGGCCCAGCATCGTCTCGCCGACTTCGCCCGCAACCCCCAATCCCCGCTCGACTGGGCCGGACTCATCCCGCATCTCCTCGAATCCGTCAGTTTCGCCACCTTCCTTCCGCTTTCCAGCGCAGAATTCCAGGCCGCCCGCCGCTGGCAGCAAGCCGTTGAAGCCTCTGGCTCCCTCGGCTTCGATGGCCGCCGCATCAACCTCAACGAGTTCCTCTCCGTCCTGGCCCACGCCCTCGATGAAACCCTCTTCTCCCCCGAATCCAGCGACCCGCCCATCCTCATCGCCGGCCCCGCCGAGTCTGCTGGCCTCACCGCCCACGCCGTCTGGTTCCTCGGCGCCTCCGAAGACTGCTGGCCATCCAGTGGCTCAACCCATCCCCTCCTCCCGCCTGAGGTCCAGCGCGCAGCCGCCATGCCCCACGCCACCCCCCAACTTGACTGGGAGCTAGCCCACAGCATCACCACCCGTCTACTCGCTTCCGCCCCGGAAGCGCACTTCAGCTTCCCCCGCCAGAATGCCGGCGCTGAAACCCGTCCATCGCGACTGATCTCCCAGCTCACCGGCTCACCCCAACCCCTACCCCCGGAACTGACCGCGACCCCCATCTCTCCGCCCCTCACCGTTCAAGTCGAAGACCTCAGCCGCGTTCCGCTTGTAGCAGCGGCGACAGCGGTCCACGGCGGCGCCTCCCTACTCACCTTCCAATCCCAATGCCCCTTCAAGGCCTTCGCCACCGTGCGTCTCGACGCCCAAACCTGGGAACGCGCCGAAGCCGGCCTCACCGCCTCCCAGCGCGGCAATCTCCTCCATGCCGTCCTCCACGCCATCTGGGCTGGCCCACCACGCGGCCTACGCTCCCTCGATGACTTGCTCAAGCTCAGCGATAAAAAATCATTTGTATTCAGTCATGTCCAGCAGGTTCTTCAAGAAGAAATTCACCTCTCACTCCGTAGTCGCATGCCCCGCCGCTACCTGGAACTTGAAGGCCAGCGCCTCACCGCCCTCGTCACCGAGTGGCTAGACCACGAAGCCACCCGCCTCCCCTTCACCGTCTCCGCCACCGAAGTCGCCAGCACCGTTCCTATCGCCGGCCTGACCTTGAAACTCCGCCTCGACCGCATCGACCAACTCAACGACCATTCCCTCCTCGTCATCGACTACAAATCAGGCGACGTCTCGCCCAGGTCCTGGGAGTTACCCCGCCCCGACGACGTACAGCTCCCCCTCTACGCCGGCTTCGCCCTCGACGAAGACCTCGGCGGCCTCGTCTTCGCCAAAATCCGCCCCGGCAACCAAGCATTCGCCGGCCACGTCGGAGACCCCGCCGCAACTCTCTTCCCCAACCTCAAATCCAATACCACGCTCGTTAAAAACGCCCTCACCGCCGAGCAACTTATCGATTGGCGCGCCTACATCGAGCAGTTAGCCCGTGATTTCCTCGCCGGTCACGCTGAAGTCGACCCCCGTGAGTACCCCAAAACCTGCGAACGCTGCTGCCTGCAAACCCTATGCCGCATCCAGGAAAATCAAGCCGAAATCGAAGCCGAAGACGGCTCCAACGACGATTTGGAGGCGGCCGATGAGTAATCCCGCGCCGAAAACCGGGTCCTCCGGCGACAGGTCTTCGTCGCCGGGTCGGACGTCGCCCCCTGATCACCAACAGCGCCAGCAAGCCCTCGACCCCACTCGCTCCATCCTCGTCCAGGCCCCCGCCGGCTCCGGCAAAACCACCCTGCTCACCGAACGCTTTCTTTCCCTGCTGGCTGAAATCGACGACCCCGGCCAGGTCGTCGCCATCACCTTCACCAACGCCGCCGCAACCGAAATGCGCAACCGAATTCTCGACGAACTCCGGGCCGACCACCCCACCCCCCTTGCCCGCCGTGCCCTCGATCGCTCCAGCGCGCTCAACTGGAACCTCGTCGACCTGCCCGCCCAGCTCCGCATCTCGACCATCGACGGCTTCTGCCGCGACCTGGCACTCCAGCAGCCCCTGCTCTCCGGTCTCGGCGGCGGCCTCGCCATCGCCGAGCAGCCCACCGAGCTCTATCGCCGCGCCGTCCGCCAAACCCTCCAGAAAATCGATGGGCCCAATCCCGCTCTCAGCACAGCCATTCAGGCCCTGCTCCTCTGGCGAGACAATAACTGGCAGGAACTTGAAACCCTCCTCGTCGCCATGCTTGGCCAACGTGACCGCTGGATGCACGGCTTCCTTCTCGACCAGGATCCAGACTGGGAATCGCTGCGCCAACGCCTCGAGCTCCCGTTCGCCACCGCCGTCCGCAATTCCCTCATCAACCTTAGCCAGCTCCTCGACCAAGTTCCCGGCGCGCGCGAAGAAGCCCTCGAACTTGCCCGCTTCGCCTGCGAACAAAGCGGCGGCCAGCTCCATCGCGACCTGGCCGAGCTCGCCGAATTTCCAACCATCCCACTCACTTCTATCGAAGAACTCGAAGAAGCCCGCCAGGCTCACCTCTGCCTCTCTCAACTCCTGCTCACCACCGGCGCCGCTTTCCGCAAGCAGGTGGACAAGCGCCTGGGCTTCCCCGCCGATCGCAAAGGGGAGAAGGCGCGAATCCTCAACCTCATTGCCGATCTCGCCGCCATCCCTGGCCTCGAATCCGCCCTCGCCACCCTCCCCAGCCTCCCCTCGCTCCACTACACCGAAGAAGAGTGGCTCATCGTCCGGGCCTGTTTCACTCTCCTCCGCCACGCCGCAGCCGAACTCCAGGTCGTCTTCGCCGAAACAGCCTCCGTCGACTTCACTGAGGTAGCCCAGATCGCCCTGCGCGTCCTCCGCGGTCCCGACGGCCTTCCCTCGGACGCCGCCCTCGCCATCGCTGACGGCATCCGTCACCTCCTCGTCGACGAGTTTCAGGACACCAGCCGTCGCCAGCATCAGCTCCTCGCCCACCTCATCGCTGCCTGGCCCGACCGGACCAACCGCACCTGCTTTGCCGTCGGCGACCCCATGCAGTCCATCTACTTCTTCCGCGACGCCGACGCCGAACTTTTCCCCCGCGTCCGCAACCTCGGACTCGAGCTTCCCAATGCCGACCCCGCTCACCCCGACCCGCTCCTCTTTCACTTTGTCCCGCTCACTTCCAACTTCCGTACCGCTCCCTCTCTAGTCCGCCGAATCAACGAGATTTTTGTTGAAGTTTTCGCCGTAAACGACAGCAGCGGCGCACCTTTCTCTCCTTCCGAACCAGCTCGCAGCATCCCCGCCAGCCCCCTTCCACCCTTCACGCTACACCTCGATTTCGTGCCCCAAGCCCGCCCGAGTCAACTCGCCGCTTCCGGCTCAACAACCGAAAAAGAGGCCGCACACGCCGCGCAAACTCAGCAAATCGCCGCCCTTATCCAGAGCCACGTGCCCCGCATCCAGCAAGCCCGCGCCAGCGGCGAAAAGTACCGTGTCGCCGTCCTCGGCCGAACCCGTAGCGCGCTCGCTCCCGTCGCCCGGGCCCTCCGCGAAGCGGCCATCCCCTTCCGCGCCCTCGACCTGGAGAAGCTCGCCGCCCGTCCAGAAATCCTTGATGCCCTGGCTCTCGCCCGCGCCCTCCTCAATCCTCACGACCGCGTCTCCTGGCTCGGAGTTCTCCGCGCTCCCTGGTGCGGCCTCACCCTCCGCGACTTGCACCTCCTCACCAGTGCCGATGACCCCGCTCTCTTCGCTCGCCCCGTCCCCGAGCTGCTCGCCGAGCGCCTCCCGCTCCTCAGCGAAGAGGGCCAACACGCCGCCGCCCGCGTCCTTGAAGCCTTCAACTCCACATTCTCAGCCGACCCAGTGAATCCGAGCACCGGCCCCGGCACCCGCCTCCAGCAACTCTGGCTCCGTCTCGGCGGCGCAGACTGCTGCGACGCCACAGCCCACGCCAACCTCGATCTTCTGTGGAGTTGTCTTGACCACCTCCCCGCGGGCGAACAGGACCTCCTCGGCCCCGCGCTCGATGCGGCCCTCGACAAGCTCACCGCGCTCCCCGACCCCTCCGCCGAGAGCGACTGCGGCGTCCAACTCATGACCATCCACAAGTCCAAAGGCCTCGAGTTTGAGGTCGTCATCGTCCCCGACCTCCAGGCCTCCAGCGGTCGCGGCAACCGCAAGCTCCTCTCCTGGCTCGAGCGCGGCCTTGCCGAACCCGACCTCTCCGGCCAGATCACCGAATTCCTCATCGCTCCCCTCCAAACCAAGGGTGCCGACCGCGGCAATGCCAAGGCCTGGGTCGATCGCGTCTATCGCGATCGCGAAATCCAGGAAGACCGCCGCATCCTCTACGTTGCCGCCACCCGCGCCCGCGAAGAGCTCCACCTGTTCGCCCGCCCAGCCTATAAAATCGAAGCCGACGGCTCTCTCACGCTTCCGGATCCCTCCAACAGCCTCCTCGCCACTGCCTGGCCCGCTCTCGCAGATGAGGTCCGCGCCCGCTTCGAAAACTGGAAAGCCGCCCGAGCCGAAGCCATTACCGGCGACGCGCAAGTCATCGAGTCCATCGCCGCCTCCGCCCAGAGCAATCTCCTCGTCATGCCTTCCGGCGCGCAATCCCCAGTGATCCCAACCCTCCTCAGTCGCCTCCCACCAGATTATTCATCGGGTGCCCCAGGTCTCGCTTCTGAGACCTGGGGACGCAATCTCTACTCTTCCGGTCCCTCTGCTCTCTCCTTTGAGACCTGGGAACGAAACCTCTATACCCGCCATGAGGGTGGCCTTCTCTCCCGCGCCCTCGGCACCGCCGTCCACTCCCTCTTTGAGGAACTCGCGCGTCTCCGCGCCAACAACGACTGGTCCGCCGCCCGCTTCGCCCTCCAGCGTTTCGAACCCCGCATCGCCGCCCAGGTTCGAGCCCTCGGCGTAGATCAGCCCCAAGCCGCAAACCTCGCCTCCCAGGCGCTCCAACTTGCTCTCGGCGCCTCCCACGACCCCATAGCACAATGGATTCTTTCGCCGCACCCCGACGCCCTCAGCGAAGTTCGCTGGGCCGGCATCGTCAACGGCGCCCTCACCACAGTCCGCGTCGACCGCGTCTTCCGCGCCGGCCTCGCACCCAACACCGACGGCCAGCAAGCCTGGTGGATCGTCGATTACAAAACCGCCCACGCCGACACGTCGAGTCAAGACCCCTCCGCATCTCTGCCGGCGCTGCGAACCCTCTTCGCCCCTCAGCTCGAAGCCTACGCAAAAATCCTCCGCAACCTCCACGGAGCAGACGCAGTCCTCCGCGCCGCCCTCTACTACCCCCGCATGCTGCTTCTGGATTGGTGGGAGCTATAGCCGACTCAGTCTCCGCGCTCAAGCGAATAAATCTGCGAATTCCCGAACCAAACAGCTCATAATCGGTGCAGCTTTCCCATTACAATGCAATAATTCAGCAGCGCTCCGAGTCAACCCGGTGTATCAAGGAGGTCATCCTTGGGTACCGATCTTCCCCCGCTCACGTGGGACCCGCCGTCCATCCCAGACGTCCATCCGCCAACGCGATCCATTGGCCCATTTTGGTTGCGCCTCATCGCTTTCGCTGTGGACAGCCTCATCCTCGGTTTGATTGGGCTTGCGATGGGAAGCGCCTTCTCCTACACGCTTTCAGAGCTCGGACCGTGGGGAAGACTGGTCGGCTTCTCGATCGGGCTGCTTTATTTTGGCTGCCTCGACAGCAGTATTGGAAACGGCCAAACCCTCGGAAAGCGCTTGACGCGATTGCGTGTGACCGATTTGCATGGAAACACGATTTCCCTTGGGAAGTCCCTCGTGCGTTATACGGTGCTTGCCGCACCCTTTTTTCTGAACGGAATTTCGCTGCCCATAACACGCACATCCTGGACAGTACTTTTTCTTCTCGGACTGGCAGTCTTTGGCGTCGGCGGCTCAACTCTGTATCTGCTGGTCTTCAATCGCAACACCAGGCAGGGACTGCACGACCTCGCTGTCGGAAGTTATGTGGTCAATGCGCCTGAGACCGGCGAACTGCGTACAAAACCTATAGGCCGGTCCCAATGGGTAGTCGTTGGCCTGATCTTTGCCGTCGCATTTACTGCCGGAGTCTATGGCAACAGGCTCGCAACGCGCGGCATCTTCCCCCAGCTGTTGCGCGACATCCGCCTCGTCGAGCAAATCGACGGAGTTCAGCAGGCTGGCGCAGTCGAGTCCACATTCCATAGCGAAAGCGACGACTGGACCAAAAGAACCCTGGTCATCAACGTTTCCCTGCGAGAGGACTCTTCCGACCCTGAAGCCCTGGCCGATCAGATCGCCAAGCTCATCATCCAAAACGACAAGAACATCCAGGATTACGACCTGCTCAGGGTCGTGCTCATTCGCGGCTTCGACATCGGTATCGCGCATGAGTCGGCCTCCTCATCCTTCGTGAACACACCTGCCGACTGGCGCCAGCGCTTGCTTCCGCCTCCGATGGAGGACCAGGCCGCAACCGCTGCCCAAAAGTAGCAGTGCGGCGGAAAACAAAACCGACTGCACCGACTGCAACCGAAGCATCGCGGCAGCTGAGCCTATTCCCCCACACCCAACCCAATCGACCGCATCAAGTCCAGCGCATTGCTTGTCTGCACAATTCCCTGCTTCAGTTTGTAATCGAAGCTCAACTGCCCCTTCTCAAACCGCCCTTCAAAATGACAGTTCGTAGCTCGCTCCCCCAGAGCCTTCGGAATCCCTGTCAATGCCAGGTCGTGCGTGCTCACCATGCCAATCGCATTCCTACCGATCAAACCCTGCACCACCAGTTCCGTTCCCTCCAGCCGGTCGTGCGAATTTGTGCCGGAAAGCAACTCATCCAGCAGAAACAACACCGGGACCACCCCGTGCGTCATATCGGTAATCAGCTTGATCCTGTGTATCTCCGCATAGAACCGCGACACACCTCCCGATAGCGAATCCAAAATGCAAATCGATGCCGCAACCCTCAGCGGCGATAGCCGAAGCCGCGCAGCCCGCACCGGCGCGCCACATTGCGCCAACACCGCATTCACCCCCACACTGCGAATGAACGTGCTCTTCCCCGCCATGTTAGGTCCGCTCAGAATAATCAGTTGCAGCCCGTCGCCAAGCTTCAAGTCATTCCGCACAGCCCTGCCTGCCGGCAACAGCGGATGAGCCAACCCCTCCGCGTCAAACAATGCTCCCAGGCCCGATGACTTATGCCCATCTAACTCATGACTTAGTGGCTCCGCCCCAACAAACTCCGGAAACACGTCTTCTGGATGCTCATAGGCGTAGCCAGCCAGCGCGGTAAGCGCCTCTAACTCCCCCACCGCTCCCAACCAGCCCCGAATTGCCGTCCCGAACTCTCTCTGCCAGCTTTCGGTCGCAAACACCAGTTGCGCGCTCCAGAAGGTAAACACATCCACCAGCCGAAGAAACGGATTGCGCCGCGACTCCAGGTGTTCCACAATTCGTGCCAGTCTCCGAATCGCCGCAGACGGCGCAACTCCATCGCGTCTCAGACCGGCCTGTATCTCCACCAGTTTCGGCGCTGAAAAACTCTCCTGCTCCAGCAGAGAAAGCACACCCCCCAATAACCCCAAATCCTGCGTCGCCTTCTCCACCAGATCGGCGGCTTCATCCAGCCGTGTGTAAATCCGATGCGCCCAGGCCAGGTTCAACAGCGACACAACCGCGGCAACTGCGCCTGAACCCAACACCACCCAACCCACCAGGCTCGCAATCCACAGAAGCGCCAGCACCCTCGTCACCACGCGGGTGGCCCTTGCTCCAAAGACCGGCGCACGTTCGCCCCACGCCGCCAGCACCTCGGTCTGCACGCCCAACCGCACCGTCTCGCCCAGCGAAAACAGCTTCTCCCTGAACCCCAGCCGGTCCTTCAAATCGAGAATGGCGCCCTGCCGCGCAACGGCTTCTTCCACAGTCGCCGGCGCCAGCAGCCACGCAGCCAGCGTCTCTTCCCCGGCACGCGTCCGCGCCGTGCACAGCAGCTCAAACAGCGATGCCTTGCCGAACATATCCAGATCCCGCGCATACGGATGCAGCGGATCGAAAAATCGCTCCCCCGTCTCACCCGTCCCCGCCCAGCGGTCTTCAAGCCTCGCCAATCCCCGCTCGTAGAACGCAATGTACCGCGCGCGCAGCTGCAGCGACCGAATCCGCTTCTCATGCCACACAGCAAGCGCGACAAAAACGCCAACGGGCGCCAGCAGAAACTCCAAAGCTGTGAGATAACGAAGCAGAATAAACGCGGAAATCAGCGCGAGCGCGGCCACCACCAGCTTGCCGGCTCCCAGCAGCTTCTCCTGCCGCCGCTCCACGGCCTGCTCAGTTTCAAGTTCCTGCAGCCGACGCGCGTACACTTGGGCCGGTCCGCTCCCGCCGCTCTTCGCCTCGCCTGCATCCATGCCGTGCTCCGCTGTCTCTCTTCAAGACTATCGCGTCAGCACCATGCAATGAATTGATTGGAATAACATGCTCTAAGCTTCTTGAACAGGAGCCTCCTTGAGTCCCGCCTTTGCGTCACGCCCTCCGGTCACGCTCTTGTGGTGCCGCACATCCGCGCCTTGCACCCAAAAAATCACGTCCTCGGCAATGTTCGTCGCGTGGTCGGCCACCCGCTCCAGGCTGCGGCAAATCATCAGCGCATTCAAAGCCTGCGGCGCAAGGTGGCTTTCTTCCTCCATCACCTTGGTCAGCGCCTTGTATGCTGCGCGATTCATCGCATCCACAGCGTCGTCCATGGTCAACACGCTGCGAGCAAGGTCCGCGTCCGCCTCAATAAACGACTGCAAGCACCTGCGCACCATATCCGCAGCCAGTGAAGCCATGCGTGGAATATCCACCGGCAGATCCACCACCGCCATCTGGTCCATGTGGCGCACTCGCTCGCTGATGCTCTTGGCCGCGTCACCCACCCGCTCCAGATCGGCATTGATCTTGATCACCGCCAGAATAAAGCGCAGATCAATCGCCATCGGCTGTTCCATCGCCAGCAGATCCAGCGCCGCCTGGTCAATATCCCGCTCCAGCCGGTTGATCGCAATCTCGCTCCGGCTCACCAGGTCGCAAATCGACAGGTCGCGCACGCGATAAGCCTCAATGGCGCGCTGAATGGCCTGCTCGGCCAGTCCCGCCATCACCAGCAGTTGTTCCTTCAAGTCATCGAGACTTTGTTGAAAGCGAATGCGCGTCATCCGAACCTGCCCGTAATGTAATCCTCAGTTCTCTTATCGCTGGGATTGGTAAATATCTTGTGCGTCGAGTCGAACTCCACCATTCGCCCGTTCAAAAAGAAGCCCGTCTTCTCCGCCACGCGGGCCGCCTGCTGCATGTTGTGCGTGACAATCACAATAGTGTACTGCGATTTCAACTGAAAGATCAGGTCCTCAATCTTTGAAGTAGAAACCGGGTCCAGCGCCGACGCCGGCTCATCCATCAGCAACACCTCCGGGTCCACGGCCAGCGCCCGCGCAATGCACAATCGTTGCTGCTGCCCGCCGCTCAAGCTCGCGCCCGACTTCTTCTTCAGGTCGTCCTTCACCTCGTCCCACAACGCCGAGTTCTTCAGCGACTTCTCCACAATCTCGTCCAGCACGCGCCGATTGCTGTATCCGTTCAGCTTCAGCCCCGCAGCGACGTTATCGTAAATTGACATCGTGGGAAACGGGTTCGGCCGCTGGAACACCATCCCCACGCGCCGCCGAATCTCCACCGGCTTGGCCTCTTCATAAATGTCCAGCCCGCCGATCAGCACCTTGCCCGTAACCCGCGCAATTGGATTGGTCTCATGCATCCGGTTCAGGCACCGCACAAACGTGCTCTTGCCGCAGCCCGAGGGACCAATCAGCGCCGTAGCATGGTTTGCCGGTATGTTCAGGTTAATGTCCTGCAGCGTGTGATTCGTCCCATACCACGCATTCAGGTTGCTTACCTCGATGCCGACGCCCACCTAGCTTGCCCCTTTCAAAACGCCGCGGCTGGTCACAAACCGCACCAGTGAAACCGCGAGCACAATCAGTACAATCAACACCAACGCTCCCGCCCACGCCTGCCTGTGCCAATCGTCGTAGGGAGAGAGCGCGTAAACATAAATCTGCAGCGGAAGCGCCGCGATGGGTCGGTTCAAACTCGTGCTCCAAAACGAATTGCCGAACGCCGTAAAAATCAGCGGCGCCGTTTCGCCGGCCACACGGGCAAAGGCCAGCATGCAGCCGGTAATGATCCCCGGCGAAGCCGTCTTCACCGTAATCGACAACACCGACCGCCAGTTCGGAACCCCCAGCGCCAGCGCCGCTTCGCGCACCGCGTGCGGCACCATCAGCAGCATCTCTTCCGTCGTCCGGCACACCGTGGGAATCATCATGATCCCCAGCGCCACGCCGCCCGACAACGCAGAAAACGGCATCTGCGGAGTAACCACCAGCGCGTACACCGCAACGCCCATCACGATCGAAGGCACGCCGTTCAGAACATCGGCCGTGAAGCGCACCGCTTCGGACCGCGTCGTGCCGCGTCCGAATTCAGCCAGATAAATCCCGCGGCTTGGGAAGCTGTGTGAAAAAGTCCAGATTCAGCGAACTGGCGCCTTTGTAAACGAGATAGACGAAGATCGCCACCAGCGGCGCAACCACCAGCAGCGTCGACAGCACCGCCAGCCCCGTCGCCATTCCATCCGTCACCGTCCGCACCCGCGCCCGAATTGTGTTTCCCGTTCCCACCCTGCGCTCCCCCACACTCCGCACTTAGCTTCTGGCCTCTAGCTTCTAGCCCCTGGCCGGACGCCCTCGGTTGAGTTACCAGCCTTTTGTCTCCAGCTAAAAGCTGGAAGCTAGAAGCTAGGAGCTGCCTTTTTCAATTCACCCTCGCAGGCGCCCCTCGCGTAACTCCCCACACCAGCACCCGCGCCAGCGCATTCACAATGATCGTCACAATAAACAGCGCCAGACCAATCTCCGTCAGCGCGCTCAAATGCAGATCGCCGAAAGCCTCCGCATACTGGTTGGCAATCACTGACGCCATCGTGTTGCCATTCGAAAGCAGGGAGCGGCTGATGTCCGTGCTGTTGCCAATCACCATGGTTACCGCCATGGTCTCGCCCAGCGCGCGCCCCAGCCCCAGAATGATCGCGCCCACAATCCCGATCCGCGCATTCCGCAGCACGCCCATGCGGATCATCTCCCAGCGCGTCGCACCCAGCGCCAGTACAGCCTCGCGCTGCGAGTGAGGTACCGCGCTCATTACCTCGCGCGTCAAAGAGGAAATAATCGGCAGAATCATGATCGCCAGAATCACGCCCGCTGCAAGAAAGCCCAACCCGGTCGGATTGTCGTCGTTGAAGAATCCCGTCCAGCCCAAAGTCCGAATCAGCAGCGGATTCACATGCTCCCTCAGCAGCGGCACCAGCACAAACACCGCCCATAGTCCGTAAATCACGCTCGGAATCGCCGCCAACAGCTCCGTCAAAAACGCCAGCGGACCGCGCAGCGCCGTCGGGCACATCTCCGTCAGAAACACCGCCACGCCAATCGCCAGCGGCACCGCCATCAGCAATCCCAGAAACGACGAAACCAGCGTGCCGTAAATGAACGGAAGCGCGCTGAAGTGTCCGTTCACCGGATCCCAGTACATGGGCAGCTTGGTAATCGGGTCGATAAACGATTTGTAGAAGAAGTCCAGCCCGACCTTGCTCCAGGCCAGGTGCGATCCCTTCACCAGCTCAGTCGCAATCAGTACCACGATGGCAAAGATGCTCAGCGCGCACAGCACCATCAGCCAACGGAACCCGCGGTCGGCAATTGCGGAGTTGCCCCGCGAAAGCAGGAACCTGCGCACCGCCGAGGCCTCGGCCGGCGTTGCTCCCGCCGGGCGTTGCCCATCCGGATGACCCAATTCCGGCTGAAGTTGAGCTGGGGACGTACGAATCTCTGGCACGTTGGCGATCACCACTGACTAGGCTACCGGTGCTGTGTGAACAGGAGGTTACAACGCTGCTAAATCAAGCGCATACAACGCGACAAATCGGGTATTCATTCAATTTCTTGCTTTGCCTATCGTACCCCGAACCCAAAATATCCGGGTTCCTTGGGCGGTCAGGAAGAGAGGCGCGGGTACCTTTTGAAAGCCCCGCGCCTTTCCGCGTCGATCAACGGCTAAAATCCAGGTTGACATCGGGTAACACAGGCGTGCCTTCCAGTCGAACCGCATCCAGACTGCGCGGATCCAGCCCGAGCGCCCGCAGAATGCTCGGTGCCACCTGGTTGGTTCCCACTCCCGTGTATATGCTATGAGGCACGAAGGCCGGGTTGGAGAGCAACAGGATCACGTTCGTGTCGTCATGCGCAAAGCCGCCGTGCTCAGCGAGTTTGGTGCTGCTGCCGGTGTAAGTAACGCCGACGTTGGGCGTCACAATGATGTCGGGCGTGCGTGGATCGCCTGTGGGCGGCAGGCCCGGCCAGTTGTAATTCAGCGCCAGGGACGAGCCATAGTAGATCTGCCCAAGTCCAACCGTAGCCGCGTTCTTCTCGATCAATTGAACGGCAGGCAGCGTGTTGGACGCTTTGTTCAGCCATAGCAGCGAGACATCGTCCTCCGTGGAGCCGATGCCGTTGGCGTTGAGGGGCGATTCAGAAAACGGGATGTAGCCGGCCCCAGCAAGCAGAGTTGCCGGGGATTCGCCATTGTTATCCCTGCCCGGAACCGCGCTGTACCGGTTCGGATCAATGGGCGACTGGCCGTGCTTGGCAGTGATGACAATCAGGGTCTGTTCGTAAAGTCCGCGGTCCTTGATCTTGTTCACCATCTGCCCAATCGCGTCGTCGACGAACTCAATTTCGCTCAGCAGCGACGGAGTCGGTGTTCCGGCCGCGTCCGTATATCCGCCCGTCGCCACACCCTTTTCAATCAATTTCTGGCCGACGCTGACAGCCTGAAAGTTCATTCCCAGGATGTTAGGAGTCTTGGCCGACTTGCCGTCGTGAGTCTTGCCTTCGATCTCGTTGAGGATCGCATTCACCTTGAGCGTGTCGTAGCACTGGATGTTCTGGAAGCTGTTGGTCCACGCTGTCAAGTCGGAAGTCGGGTCGGGAATGGTGACGCAGCTGATCCCGGAGGCAGTGGTAACACCGGGCAGCGCGATCACGTTCGAGTTGATCTCCGGCGAATAGTAATCGTCAAGCGTACCGCCGCCTGGCCCCGCAACGGAGGAGTAGGCGGGGTGTTTGTCAGACCAGGCCGTGTAGCCCCCCGCTTTGTGGATGACTCCGAAGATCGTGTTGGTGCGGACGAAGTTCCACGGATAAACCGGCGCGCAGCCTTTTGAAGGGTCGCGGTCGAGCTTGCTCACATCGATCGACGCGATCCCGCCGTCGGTAAGGCCTGCGCCATGAGCGCCGCCGTTCAGCTTGGTCTGGTCGATATCGATGCCTTCATCGAACTCTGTCGTGTAACCGGAAATCACGCCCGGCGTGCACGTTCCCCCGGCATTGCCGTTGCCCGTCGTGGTTATGGGCGGGGAAAGCGTGCGGTCGTAGGCGACGTCGTAGTAAACGCCCATGGTCCGCGGTGTGGCCCCGGTCATAATGTTCATCAGGCCCGGAAATGAATCGGATGGCTTCGACGTACTGGCAGCCGTGTAGTTCACCCCGGTGGTGCCTAGAGCCGCTAGATTTGGACAGTAGGGCGCACCGTCATTCACACCGGCAATGCCATGCGAGCAGTTTAGAAAATCAACCGCATGCAGCCCGTCTACGCTGATCAGCAATACATGGCGGATTT
>Ga0302319_10003851_pt1 | contig 31052 bp, 30 predicted proteins | sample Bog_T0_2_FD_203319 | JGI IMG/M metagenome (GOLD analysis project Ga0302319, IMG submission 203319) | Peat permafrost microbial communities from Stordalen Mire near Abisko, Sweden - Bog_T0_2 | ecosystem: Environmental > Terrestrial > Soil > Wetlands > Peat | place: Sweden: Abisko, Stordalen Mire... | reverse complement strand
ATCATCACCTGCGTCTGCGGCAGAAGCTGCTTCAACTGCCGGACGCATTCCACGCCGTTCATGCCGGGCAGGTTGATGTCCATGAGCACGACGTCGGGCTTGACCTCGGGCAAATCCTTCACGGCGTCCTCGGCGTTGGCGTATTGACTGACGCACTTGAATCCGTCGGCGCGGTTCAGCACGCGGGCCAGCGTCCCGCGCAGCTGGTCATTGTCTTCCACGATGGAAACGGAAATGGGCATCGCTCAAGGAAGAATGCAGAATGCGGAATGCAGAAACAAGCGCGGCGACGAACCAAAATATGTTTCTGCATGCTTCATTCGCTTTGGACCGGCACGGTCAGGCGCACCATTGTGCCGCCGCTCGTGCCGGGAGAAATAGAAAATTCACCGCCGATGTCCGCCATACGCCTGCGCATGTTGCGCATCCCGTTGCGCAGCTGCGCGGCTTTCGGATCCACGCCGCCCAGCCCGCGCCCGTTGTCCTCAATTTCCAGGATGAATTTTTCCGGCGCCAGGCGCAACCGGATCCAGGCCTCGGACGCCTGTGCGTGCTTGACCACGTTGTTGACCGATTCCTTGAAGGCAAGGAAAACATTATGGCGGACTTCCGGCGGAATCTCGGTGGCGGGCAGATGCGTCGGCACGTCAGCGCGGTAACGCAGTCCGGCGAGCGCAAGATATTCCTGCGCATATTTGCAGGCGTAATTGGCCAAGCCTTCGAGCGTGTCGTTGGCGGGATTCACCGCCCAGACAATTTCATCCAGCGAACGCGTTGTTTCGCGCGCCGTGTGGGAAATCTGCTGTGCGTGCAACTCGATTTCGCCGGGCAGATGCCTGTCGGCCTCGGCCATTTCGCCCAGCAGCGCCACCTGCGTCAGGTTCGCGCCGAGTTGGTCGTGCAGGTCGCGCGCGATGCGGGCGCGTTCGTGTTCCAACGCCTCGTGCTGTTTGTGCAACTGCACTTCGCGCCTCAATTTTTGCGTGGAAATGTAACGCACCACGCCGATGACGATTCCGGCCACGCACAAGACGCCGGCGGCGCGAAACCACCAAGTCTGCCAGAATTGCGGCTGCACGGTGATGTCCAGCACGCCGCCAGTTTCATTCGGGACGCCATCCTCGTTGAAGGCGACGACGTGGAACTGATAATGGCCGGGCAACAGGTTGCTGTAATTGGCGACGCGCTCGGCGCGGGCTTCCGTCCACGCGGTGTCGCGGCCCTCCAGCCGGTATTTGAAGCGCACGGCGTCCGGCGCGGAAAAATTCAGGGCGGTGTAATCGATCTCCAACTGTTCGTGGCCCGGCGGAATGACGACGGCCTGCGACCACGACGAACTCAGGCGATTTGTTTTTTGTTCACGCCCGTCAACGCGCACGGATTCGATCATGATGAGCGGCGGCTGCAAATTGGGCTTGAGCTCCGCCGGATTCACCGACACCACACCTTTGGTCGTGGGAAAAAATAATCTGCCGTCGCTCGTGCGGCAGGCGGCGGGCTGCGAACCGCTGGAACATTCACGCGTTGGCAGCCCGTCGGCCTTGCCGTAGGTGCGGCAGGAGATAAAATCCGCCGCGCCATCCGCGACCGTGTCGAGCGATTTTTTCTGGACGCGCATCAGTCCCGCGTTGGAACCGATCCATAAAAATCCCGCTTCGTCTTCAATAAGGTAGCCGATGCTGTTGCTCGCGAGACCCGTTGCCGTCGAATAACGGGTCCATTTGCCGTTGCGAAAACGGGCAAGTCCATGCCCGAAGGTTCCCATCCACAACGTTCCGTCATCGTCCGCGTAGAGGCAGGAGATGTCATTGCCCGGCAGTGCGTTTTCTCCGGCCTGATAGGAAATAAATTTTCCGCCCTGGAAGAAGTTCAACCCCTGGTTTTCGGTGCCGACCCAGAGATTTCCGTCCGCATCCTCCGCGATGGCGCGGACGGCATTTCCCGACAGGCCGTCCTGCGTCGTGAACAGTTTCCAGTCCTGGCCATTCCAGCGAGCGAGGCCGTTTTGCGTGCCCGCCCACAATTGTCCAATGTGGTCTTCAAACAGCGCGAAGATCTGGTGCCCGAGAATTTCTGCGCCTGGCGCGGGAACAAAGTGATTCGCTTGAAATCCAAAAAGCCCTTCGTCAAGGGTTCCCACCCAGACATGCTGCCGGTGGTCCACGAGCACGGTCGAGGCGCTCTGCTGCGGGCTGACGGCATAATTTTGCGCGGGATTTGTGTTCCAGAAAGAGACGCCATGCGCGGTGAAGGCCGCCCACAAACCGCCGTGTTGGTCTGCAGATATTGATTGTGCCGGGAGCGGACGAAGCTCCGTGGGGACGCTGAATACCTTTCTTTTGATCCGGTTCAAACCTTCACCGTCCGTTCCCACCCATAAATTGCCGCCGCGATCCAGGCACAGCGAAAGCACATAATCGGAGGATAATCCCTGCGCCTGCGAAATCTGCCGGAATTTTCCGTCGGCTTCATACCAAAAGACGCCTGCGCCGAGTGTGCCGACAATCAGGTTGCCGTCGTTGTCCTCCAACGCCGACGTGACGGCGTTGGTATTTGCCCAGGGATAAGGTCCCAAATCCTTTTCGAGTTGGTTGGAATTCCATTTTTGCACGCGACCATCAATCAGGCGCCATGTCCCGCCGTTCACGCCGGCCAGGATAAAGTCAGATCTTTGCGCCGGGATGCTCTGATCCACCACCAGCGTCGGCGGATGAAAGTTTTCTGTTCGAAACGAAAACAGCCCGCTGGTGCCACCCGCTTCATATTCATCAATCCAGAGCGGGCCGGATTTTTCGGCGGCAATCATCCGTGCAATCGCCGGCGTGGCAATATGAAAATCCAGCACCTCCATCTTGCCGTTTTGATAACGTCCGAGGCGGGCATCCGCCGTGTAAAGCCAGACCCCACCGCTGGCGTCTTCGCCAACGGAAGTCAGCCGTCCTTCATGACCGCCGCCGCCGATGTTGAAATTCTTGACCTGACCATCATGCAACCGCACCACGCCGGCCGTGTCAGTGCCGATCCAGAGATTGGTGTGGCTGTCCTCGAACAGGCGGACGATCCGGTCGCTGCCCAGTCCGGGCAGGTTGTTTTCGTCAAAGATGGCGAAATGGCTGCCGTCGAAGCGCACCAGTCCGTGGAGCGTTCCCAGCCAGAAATACCCGTCCCTGGCTTGAATCACGGAAATGACTTCGCCGTCCGGCAGTCCGTCCTCGTTGTTCCACGAGTCCACGATGTACGGCGAGCCGGACAAATCCACCGCACCGCCGGTCGCCGGGACGGTGGCGCAAAAAACGCAGAGCCAAAGCCAGGCAAAGACGGGCATCCAATGGTTCTTCAACATAATGGACATTTGAAACGGTCCGGGCCGAATGTAAACAGGTTTGAAAAAAAGCGAAGCCATATTGCGCCCGGAAATTTTTTGCAAAAATCGCTTGCCTCGTCCGTTCGGTGCGTTAGGTTGGCGTGGCCCAATGAGAACTGGGCGCTGGGCGGGTGTGGCGATAAAATAAACCGTGTGTATTCGCCGCATCCGCCAGCACTTTTCCCGGGTGGAATTTGAAATTCAACTTGCGCCGCCGGTAACCGTTGCTAGAGTTCCTCCGAAATTTCATCCGCCGACTGCGGCGGTTTTTCCGTTTTTAACCCGAATCTAATCATTGTGAAAATTTTCAGCGGCACCGCAAACGAACCCCTGGCCCGCGCCATCTGCAAATCCATCAACGTCGAGCTTGGCCAGTCCACCATCTCGCCCTTTCCCGACGGCGAGACGTTCGTGAAGATCGAGGAGAACGTGCGCGGCGAGGACATTTTTATCATCCAGCCGACGTCGCCGCCGACGAACCACAACCTGATGGAGCTGTTCATCATGATGGATGCGTTGCGGCGGGCGAGTGCGGCGCGCATCACGGCGGTGATGCCGTTCTATGGTTATGCCCGGCAGGATCGTAAGGACCAGCCGCGCGTGCCGATCACGGCCAAGCTTGTGGCGAACCTGCTCGTCGCGGCGGGAGCCAACCGGATTCTGACGATGGACCTGCACGCGCAGCAGATTCAGGGTTTTTTTGACATTCCCGTGGATCATCTTTATGCCGCGCCGGTGATGTATGAGTATTTGAAGAAGAAAAACCTAACCAACCTCGTGGTGGTCAGCCCGGACGCTGGCGGCATCAAGATGGCGCACGCCTATTCCCAGACGCTGGAAGCCGAGCTGGCCATCGTCGCCAAACGCCGCAAGAGCGCGACGGAAGTGGAGAGCATGGCGGTCATCGGCGAGATTGAGGGCAAGAATGTCCTGCTCGTGGACGATCTGACGGAGACGGCCGGCACGCTGACCTCGGCGGCGGCGGTGTTGAAATCCAAGGGCGCCAAAAACATCATGGCCTGCGTCTCGCATGCGCTGCTGAACGACACGGGCATCGAAAGATTGCGCAAATCTGCTATTGACGAGTTGATAACAACTGATACAGTCCAACGCCCTGCGATTGACGGCGTGAAGATCACCACGCTGTCCGTGGCGGGACTTTTGGGCGAAGCCATCAAACGGATTCACAATAATTCGTCGGTGAACTCGCTCTTTGAATTCAAAGGCGGCCGCACCAGTTGAGCGCCGCCGGAAACAATTTTATAAAATGAAATCAGTCGCATTGAAAGCCTATCCGCGTTCGCAGGTGCAGCGCGCCGAAGTCAAAAAACTTCGCGCCGCCGGCCGCGTGCCCGCCACCATTTACGGCCGCCAGGCCGCGCCGCAAAACTTGGAGGTCAATTCCAAGGAATTCGCCGACCTGCTGCACCATTCCGCCTCGGAAAACGTGCTCGTGGATCTGTCGGTTGAGAACGACGCCCGCGCCAAACGCCTCGCGCTCGTGCAGGAAATCCAGCATCATCCGCTCGATGGCAAGGTGCTGCACGTTGATTTTCATGAAGTTGCCGAAAATGAAAAAGTCACCGTGCAGGTGCCGGTGGAAACGACCGGCGAACCGGTCGGCGTTAAAACCGGCGGCGGCGTCCTCGAACACGTGTTGTTCAAGCTCAAGGTCCGCTCCCTGCCCAAAAATTTGCCGGAACAGATTGTTGTGGACGTGTCCCATCTTGAAATCGGCAAGTCCATTCACCTGGGTGACATCAAGGCGCCCGAGGGCGTGGAGATTCTGGGCGACAAGCACATTACGGTTGTGGCCGTCGCCGCGCCGCGTGCCGAGGAAGAAGTGGTCGCGACCGAAGCCGCTCCGGCGGCCGGCGATGTCGAAATGACCAAGGAAAAGAAGGAAGAAGGCGCGGAAGGCGCTGCTCCGGCCAAGGGTGCCGCCCCGGCCAAGGCCGACGCGAAGGCCGCTGCTGCCGGCGACAAAAAGGCCGAGGCGAAGCCCGAAGCCAAGGCCGAGAAGAAGAAATAATTTTTGCGGCGGAAGCCGCCGTTCCCGCGCATGGAGCCGTTGCATCTCATCGTGGGTCTGGGAAATCCAGGCGCGGCATACGCGCACACGCGGCACAACGCCGGGTTTTTGCTGGTCGAAAAACTGGCGGCGCGGTGGAAGTCGGACTGGACCAGCGAGCGGAAGTTTCAGGCGCGAGTGGCCAAGGCCGAATGCAACGACCGGCTGCTGCTCTGCCAGCCCCAGACGTTCATGAATTTGAGCGGCGAGACGGTTGGCGCACTGGTAAAATTTTATCAGTTGCCGTTGAAACGCGTCTTGGTGGCGGTGGACGATGCGGATCTGCCCCTGGGCGAAATACGATTGCGCGCCAGTGGCAGCAGTGGTGGGCATCATGGCTTGGAGTCCATTGAGCAGCATCTCGCGTCGATCGAGTTCGCGCGGTTGCGGATCGGAATTGGGCGCAAAGACGGCGCGCGGGAGATTGCGAATTTTGTTCTCGGCCGGTTTGAGCCGGCCGAAGGCATGGTGTTGGAAAAAGTTTTGGGCCGGGCGTCCGACCAAGTCGAGTGCTGGCTCAACGGCGGCATCGAAAAGGCAATGAATCAGTTTAACGGAGTCGTGGACTCCACGAACGAAAAGAAAAAACAGTGAAACGATACGAAGGTTTGTTCATCTTGAACACGGCGGGCAAGGAAGAGGGCGTCAAAGACGCGCTCGATAAAATTTCTGCGGACATTGTCACGGCGGGCGGCAAGGTCGAAACCGTGCAAAAAATGGAGCGCAAGGGATTTGCCCGCGTCGCGGACAAAAAACACACCGCCGGATTTTACGCGAACATCATTTTCGCCGGCACGCCCGCGATCATCGCGCAGTTGCAGTCCAAGTTCAGTTTGAACGGGGAAGTGTTCCGCGTGCTGTTCACCGAGTCGCCGGAGCCGAAGCCCGCTAAATAATTTCCGTCATGGCCAGCTTTAACAAAGTCATCCTGATGGGCAACCTGACGCGTGATCCCGAATTGCGCTACACGCCCAAGGGCACGGCCATCGCCAAGGTCGGCTTGGCGGTCAACCGCGTCTGGACCAATGAAGCCGGTGAGAAAAAGGAAGAGGTGACTTTTGTGGACGTGGATGTTTTTGGCCGCACTGCCGAGAATGTCGGCCAGTATATGCGCAAAGGCCGTCCCATTCTGGTGGAAGGCCGGCTCAAACTGGACCAGTGGGACGACAAGCAAACCGGGCAAAAGCGCAGTCGCCTGGGAGTTGTGGCTGAAACGGTTCAATTTCTTGGAAGCGCTCCCGGCGGTGAAGGCGGCGCTCCCGCCGCGCCGCGCGCCGCCCGTCCTGCCGCGAGCAACGCGCCGGCCGCCGAACCCGTGGAAGGCGACGGCCCGCCCGAAAGCGACGACGTTCCGTTCTGATTTTTTAAAACCCGCAATTTATTTCTTGTATGGCAAAAACTGAAGTCATCCTCACGCACAACATCGTCGGTCTCGGCGGTGAATCCGACCAGGTCCGCGTCGCCGCCGGCTACGCGCGCAATTATTTGTTCCCGCAGGGTTTCGCGATTCCGCTGACCGGCGCGAACAAGCGCCGCATCGAGGCGCTCAAGCAGCGCCGCGCCGAGCGTGAAGCGCACGAGTTCAACACCATGAGCGAGCTCGCCAAGGGCGTCTCAAAACTGATCTGCGTGATCAAGGTGAAGACCGGCGACGATGGCAAATTGTTCGGCTCGGTCACGGCCGGCATGATTGCCGACGAATTGAAGCACCAGTTCGACATCACGCTCGACAAGAAGAAAATCCATCTGGAACACCCGATCCGCGCGCTGGGTGAACACGAGGTGGCGCTGCATCTGCACGCCGAAGTGAAGAGCACCTTGAAGGTGCGCGTGGAAAGCTTGACGCCGATCATCGCGCCGGTGGGCGAAGCCGCTCCCGCCGAAGTGCGGACAGAAAAGCGCGGCAAGCGGGCGGAAAAAGTTGAGGCCGTCGAGGAAAAGCCCAAGGCCGCCAAAGCTGAAAAACCGGCCAAGGCGCCCAAGGCGGAAAAGAAGGCCAAGGCCGAATAGAATTCCTTGCTCCATCAAGTCACGGAAACATTTCCGTGGCTTTTTTTCGTTTCATCAAAATCATTCGTAGCGCAGGGATTCAATCGGGTCGAGGTTGGCTGCCTTCCACGCCGGGTAGGTTCCAAAAATAATTCCAACGACCGAACAAATCCCGAGTCCGATGACAATCCAGTCAACCGGGACAACCGGCGGCAATTTCATGAGCAGGGCCAGCAGGTTGCCGCCGAGAATGCCGCATACGACGCCGGCCGCGCCGCCGACTTCGCACAAGACGATTGCTTCCAGGATGAACTGCACCATGATGTTGCGTTTTTTCGCGCCAATCGCGCGGCGGATGCCGATTTCGCGGGTCCGCTCGGTCACCGAGACGAGCATGATGTTCATGATGCCGATGCCGGCCGCCAGCAGGGCAACGGAGCTGACGACCGCCACGCCGATGCGCACGGAGCGCGTGAAGGAATTGAACTGCTCGATCATCGAATCGTTGGAGGCGATTTCGAAATCATTCTCCTTGCCCGGCGGCACCTTGCGGATGACGCGCAACAAGCCGCTGACCTCCTCAACCGTGGCGTCATAGCTCGCGCGGTCGCGCGCCTGGGCCAGAATCGTCAGGCTGCGATACCAGCGGCCATAGCGGTTCAGGCCGGTGGTGAGCGGCACGACGGCGAAATTATCCTGGTCGCCGCCGAGCGAGCCGCCCTTTGATTCCAGCACGCCGATGACCGTGTAACCGATGCCGTCAATTTTCACCTGCTCGCCGACGGGCGAGCTGTTGGGGAAAATATTCGTGGCCAGCCCGCTGCCCAGCACGCAGACATTGCGTGCGCTGTCCACGTCGGCATCCAGCACGAGCCGGCCTTCGGCGAGGTTCCAGTTGTGCGCGGGAAAACTGCCCGGCGTTTCGCCATACAGGATTACCGTGGGTGCGCTCGTCTTGTAACGCGTCTTGATTTCGCCCGACCAAAACTTGGATTCCATCCCGATATTGACCGGCAGGGTGGCCTTGTCCTCCAGCCGTTTTCCCTGCGCCAGCGTGATGTTTTTGCGCCGCCAGTATTTTTCAAGATCGCCGGAGTAGCCGAAGTAAGTGGCCGGCCATTTGTTGATCAGGAAGGTCTGGTTGCCGAGCGAACTCAACTCCCGCTCAATGTTGCTCTGCATCACCCGCATGGCGGTCATCACGACAATGATGGAAAAGACGCCCACGAGGACGCCGAGCAGCGTCAGCGCCGAACGCAGCTTGTGCGCCGCGATCGCACCAAGGGCCATCGTGAGGCTTTCGCGGGCCTCGGCCAAGAATGAGGCTTTATTCTTACTCATTGCGCAAGGCATCCACGGGGTTCATGCGGGCGGCCCGCCACGCGGGAAAAAAACCGGACAGCACGCCGGTCACGGCCGAGACCAGCAGGGCAATGGCAACGATTGTCGGTGACAGCGCTGCCGGCATCACCTTTTGCAAAAGCAGGGTTGCCGGCCACGCGATCAGCAGCGCGATCACGCCGCCGATGAGGCAAATGCACGCCGCTTCGATCAGAAATTGCAGCAGGATGGTCCGGTTTTTTGCGCCGATGGCTTTGCGCACGCCGATTTCGCGCGTCCGTTCCGCGACGGAAACAAACATGATGTTCATGATGCCGATGCCGCCGACAAACAGCGATAACCCCGTGATGAAAAGACCGATCATCGCAATCGGTCCGGCGATTTTATGAAACAGCTCCAGAAACTGATCCTGCTGGTTGATGGCGAAATTGTCCGGGTCGCCCGGCGCGATGTGCCGGTAGCGCCGCAGCACCGCGCGCAATTCCTCTTTTGCGTCTTCAAGCTGGTCGAGGCTCTTCACTTTCACCTGGAGGTCGTAGTCCGGGTTTTCCCAGATCTCGTGGGTGAATTGCGCCAGCGGCATGATGATTTGATCATCAGTGCCGCGGCTGTCCGTCAAGCCGCCTTGTTTTTCAAGCACCCCGACGACTTCAAATTCACGGTGGGCGACCAGAATTTTTTCACCGAGCGGTGAGGCTGATTGGAAAATGTTCGTGGCCAGGTCGGACCCGATAACGCATACCGGCCGGCCGCCATCACATTCGGCGGCGGTGAGAAACCGTCCTTGGGCGACCGTCAACCCGCTGGTGATCTGATATTGTTCCGTCGTGCCCACAGCTTCGACACTCGACGAGCCGTGTTTTTGATATTTGACGGAAACCTCATTCCAGGCATCTGGCGCGATGGCTTCCGCGAGTGTCATTTGCTTTTGCAGCGCCTCAAAATCGTCCAGCGAGACTCTGGGGTTTTTCATTGCATTCAGCCATTCCTGGCGGGATTGGATCAGCCAGTTGAAGCGGTTCACATAAAGCACATCCGCGCCGATGGATGAAATGCTGTGCATGAAGGAATTGTTGAGTCCCTCGATGGCGGTGCCCATCAATGTCACGGTGACGATGCCGATGACAATGCCCAGGGTGGTCAGGACCGAGCGCAGTTTGTTCGCGCGGATGGCGCTCCACGAAATCAGCAGGCCTTCGCGCAGTTCGGTGAAAAAATTCATACCGGGCAAATTATTTTTTCACCCGCTCATCGCTGGCGATCAGGCCGTCGCGGATGCGGATGATGCGCTGCGAGTGCAGGGCCACTTCCTCTTCGTGCGTGACGACGATGATGGTGTTGCCCCGGTCGGCAAGCTGTTGGAACAACGCCATGATTTCCGTGCCGGTTTTGGAATCAAGATTGCCCGTCGGTTCGTCGGCGAGCAAAATTGAAGGCTTGTTCACGAGCGCGCGGGCGACGGCCACACGCTGGCGCTGGCCGCCGGAAAGCTCGTTCGGCTTGTGGTGGACGCGGTCGGCGAGCCCGACGTTGCGCAACGCTTCCAGTGCAATCTGACGGCGTTCGTGGGCCGAATGGCCGGCATAGACCAAAGGCAGTTCCACGTTGCGCAGCGCGTCGGAACGTGGCAGCAGGTTGAAGGTCTGGAAGACAAAACCGATTTCGCGGTTGCGGATTTCGGCGAGTTGATTGTCGTTCATCTCGCTGACCTGGCTGCCATTGAGCTCATAAGTGCCGCCGGTCGGTGTGTCGAGGCAGCCCAGCAGGTTCATCAACGTGGATTTGCCGGAGCCGGACGGCCCCATGATGGCAACGTATTCGCCGCGTTGGATTTCGAGCGAGACTTCGCGCAGGGCATGCACGGTCTCCCCGCCCATCTGGTAGCGGCGTGAAATTTTCTGGAGGCGGATCAGGCTCACGGCTGGGATTTGTCAGGGCCGGCGTTGCCGGAAGCTTTGATGATTTTTTTGCCGTCGTCGAGGTCGTGGCTGATGGCGTGATAATTGCCGGTGACAATCTCATCACCCTCCTTCAAGCCGTCGGTGATCTCCCAGAAATTATCGTCGCTGATGCCGATTTTAACCGGCACCGTTTTAACGTGGTCACCTTCGATGACAAAGACAACTTCGACCGGCTTCGACAAGTCGTTCGTCTTTTTGTCCGGCTTCAGCGAATTGGTTTCGCCATTGGCCGGATCCACGTTGTTTGTCGGAAAGGAATTGGTTTTTACGTTCTGGCTTTCCGTCCTTGGTTTGGCCTTGATGATGCGCGTTGTTACGCTGGCGATGGGGACGGCGATGGTGTTGGTGCGCGTGCGGGTTTCAATTTCCGCGTTCACGGACATGCCGGGGCGGAACTGCTCGACATCGCTGATGCGGATGCGCACCTGAAATTGTGTGGCCGACTGTCCGGACGACGACGAACTGCCGCTGCTATAGCTGCTGACGGCCGAACTGGCATTCAAACCTTCGGACGAGTCGGCGACGGCGGTGACGACGCCGGAGAATTTTTTGTCCTTGAAAGAGTCCACTTCAAGCTTTGCCTTCTGGCCGGCCTGTAGCAGGACGATGTCCATCTCACCGATGTCCACGCGCGCCTCCATCTGGTTTAGATCCGAGATAATCATGATGTCCGTGCCGGCGTTTTGCACCGTGCCGAGGACGCGTTCGCCAAGCTGGGAATTGAGCGTGGTGATGGTGCCGTCCAGCGGCGCCACGATGGTGGTCTTGTTGAGCGAATCCTGCGCGCTTTCCGCAGCGGCCTCGGCGACATTGACCTGGTCGTCCGCGCTCTCGACCTGCGCCTGGGCCACGTCGCGCGCGACCTTGAACCCAATATAGTCCGATTCCGAAAGCAGTTTGTGATCGAACAATTCCTTGTTGCGGACGTAATCCGCCTCGGCTTTTTCGAGGTTCGCGGTGGCGGTGGTTTTTGATGCCAGCGAAGATTCGTACCCGGCCTTGGCCTGGTTGAGCGCGGCCAGGGTGAGGTCGGGATTGATTTTGAGCAGCAGATCGCCCTTGTGGACGTACTGGCCTTCCTTGACCGGCAGGTCAATGATTTCGCCGCTGACTTCCGGGCTGATGTGAACCTGCACCACGGGGTAAACTTTTCCGTTGGCGATGACCGTTTCCGTGATGGTGTGGCGCGCGACCTTTTCGGTTTGGACGCTGATGGCCGGTTCTTTTTTCCGCAACGCAAAAATCATCGCCGCCGCGAGTAAAATGACGATGACGCTGGAAAATATAATCAGTTTTTTATGTCCCTTGCGCCGGGATGGAGCCGCAATCGTTGGGGAAAGAATGGGCGGGGTATTCACGCGGGGAGCGTGCCTCAAACGGCCCGGGTTGTCCAGCGTGGGAATGCAGGGAAAGGATGATGTCATTTTCACTTGACGGGGTTGTCCCCGGCGCTTAAACTCTTGCAAAATGTTGAAAAACGTGTCACAAACTGTCATGCTGGTCGTCGCCGTAGTAGTTGGCGATGCCGTTGGCGCTTGTTGAGCGAGATTTTAACAAGAACCCACGGCTGGAAACGGCTGTGGGTTTTTTGTTGCCTTAAGCCGTGCCGCCACAAACCGGAAAAAAAGTATGAGCAAGACCATCGAAAAAAAGAAAGCTGCCACTGCCAAAGCCAAACCCCGTGCCGAGGTCGGCCCGGCGATGTTTGGTCGCGATATCTTTGTCGAGGCGCTGGAACGCGAAGGCGTGGAAGTCATCTTCGCCTATCCCGGCGGCGCGAGCATGGAAATCCACCAGTCGCTCACGCATTCCAAGATCCGCACCATTCTCCCGCGTCATGAGCAGGGCGGCAGTTTTGCCGCCGAAGGTTATGCGCGGGCGACCGGCAAAGCCGGCGTGTGCATGGGCACGAGCGGTCCGGGCGCGACGAATCTCGTCACCGCCATCGCCGACGCCTACATGGATTCCTGCCCATTGATCGCGATTACCGGGCAGGTGAACCAGAACATGATCGGGCGCGGCGCGTTTCAGGAAACCGACATCATCGGCGTCACCCTGCCCATCGTGAAACATTCATATTTGGTCACGGACATCAAAGATATTCCGCGCATCGTGAAGGAGGCCTTTTACATCGCGCAATCGGGCCGCCCCGGCCCGGTGGTCATTGACCTGCCAAAGAACATCCAGCAGGCCAAAGGTCAGCCCGTGTGGCCGACTTTTGAAGAGGTCAAAAAAGGCCTGCCCGGCTACACGCAACCGGATTTGAAGGCCGACGATCTCGCGCTCAATGAAATCATTGGCCTCATCGAGAAGGCGGAGCGCCCGGTGATTTATTGCGGCGGCGGCATCATCACCAGCGGCGCGGCGGCGGAACTGAAAAAATTTGCCGAAGCGACGAACATTCCCGTGACGACCACGCTCATGGGCATCGGCGGTTTTCCCGAAACGCATCCGCTCTCTTTGCGCTGGCTCGGCATGCACGGTTCCGCCTCCGCGAACTGGGCCGTCAACGGCGAGTACGAATACCGCAAGAGTTTCAACGACCCGATGGTCAAGCTGAAGGACGGCGCGGATCTCCTGCTTGCGTTCGGCGTGCGCTTCGACGACCGCGTGACGGGCAAGTTTGAGGAGTTTTGCAAGCACGGCACGATTGTGCACGTGGACATCGACGCGTCGGAGCTGAACAAGAACCGCAAGGCGAACCTGCCGGTGGTCGGCGACATCAAGGACGCTTTGGCGCGCTTGAACAAACTGGTCGCGAAACGGCCGGTGCCAAAGAAGCATGCGCCGTGGCTCGCGCAGATCGCCGAGTGGCAGAAGAGAGCGCCGTTCGCCTACCGCATCACGCCGGAAATCGCCAACAGCGATCACATGGTGGATCATCTCCAAGGCCAGGAAAACGAGGTCATTTTGCAGCAGATGGTCGTCGAGATGCTTTACGAGCTGACCCGGGGCGAGGCCTACATCACCACCGGCGTCGGCCAGCATCAGATGTGGGCCGGCCAATGGTATAAATACAAACATCCGCGCCAGTTCATCACCAGCGCCGGTCTTGGCTCAATGGGCTTTGGTTATCCCGCCGCGCTCGGCATCAAGGTCGCGCTGCCGGACAAGCAGGTCATTGACATAGACGGTGACGGCTCGTTCCTGATGAACATCCAGGAACTCGCCACCGCGCACGTCGAAAAAATTGCCGCGAAGGCGATTATTTTGAACAACCAGCACCTTGGCATGGTGGTGCAATGGGAGGATAATTTTTACGCCGGCAACCGCGGTCATACTTATCTCGGCGACCCGGAACATCGTCCCGAGATTTATCCCGACTATGTCCGCGTGTGCAATTCCTTCGGCGTGAAATGCGAGCGCGTGATGTTCAAAAGGGATTTGCGCGCTGCCCTTCAACGGATGCTGGACGCCGACGAACCGTATGTGCTCGACGTGGTGACGCCTTACAGCACGCACGTCATCCCGTTTATTCCTGCCGGCAAGACCGTGGCGGACATGATCTGGAAGCCTTGATTCAATCAGCGGACGTGTTTCAAGACACACCGCCTCGAGTCGGGACAACGCCGGTCGTTTCCGGTGAATTTCTGCAAAGAAGGCGCTTGGCGCGGGGTTTGCTTGTTTGAAACCCGCAGAGTTGTTGGAATTGCTGCTTGCAAATTCAAACTGAAACACTTATTTAGAAACGCACATGGCATTGCCATTCTTAAACGGTTTAGGGAAAAAAAAGCGCACCCGGATTGTTTCAGTTGATTTGGGAACCCGCACCACGAAAGCTGTCTTGCTGGAGCAGCGGGGTGAAGTTTGGGCTTTGACCCGTTATGCGCTGCTGGATGCGCCGATTTTCGACAAGAAGATTTCCCCGGAACTGCTGGCCGAACATTTGAAAAGCGTGGTGGCGGCATTGGATACGCAGATAAAGCATGTCACGCTGTCCGTCGGGTTGGACGACGCTTTGGTGCGACAGGTGGATTTGCCGATGATTCCGGTTGATGAAATGCGGCTGGTGTTGAAGAACAACGCAAAAACTTACTTGCAGCAGGATTTGCCCGGACACGTCTTTGATTGCCACATTTTTCCGCCGCGGCCGGCGGCCGCAGGCAGGACGGCAGACGCACCGAAGACTGCGGGCCCGCCGAAATTTAAAGTGCTGGTGGCGGCCGCGCGGCAGCAGTTGGTGAATGATTTTCAGACGGCGCTCAAGGAGGCCGGACTGGTGGGCGACAACATTGTTCCGGGTTTCGTCAGCGCGGTGAACGCGTTTGAAATGGCACTGCCCGAAATTTTCACCAAGGAAACGGTGGCGCTGGTGGACATCGGGTTCAAACACACTTCAATTTGCGTGCTGGACTGCGGCGAGATCGCCTTGATGCGTGTGGTGAACATCGGCGGGGATAAATTGACGGCGGGACTGGCCGAGACGATGAGCATCTCCTACGCGGAGGCGGAAGGCATTAAGGTGGGCATGGCGCCCGAAGTCCAGTCATCGCTCGAACTGCATGTGCAGCCGCTGGGCCGCGAATTGCGTGCGTCGCTGGACTTTTTCGAACATCAGGAGGATCGAGCGGTGTCCCAGGTTTATGTGAGCGGCGGTACCGCCCGGTCGGAAATGATATTGCAAATACTGCACGCCGAAATGATCGTGGAGTTGAAAACGTGGAATCCAACTACTTTTCTCCAGATCGCGTTGCCGGGTCAGCAGATGGTGGAGATTGAACATGTCGGTTCGCAGCTGGCGGTGGCGGTTGGCGCCGCATTGGCGGTCATTGAGTAAAGAATCAATCGGGTTATGCCCATACACATTAATTTGCTGGCGGAGGCTCAAATCGCGGAAGATTTGCGCCGGCGCGACCCGGTCAAACGGGCGATTTACGCCGGGATGTTGCTGGTGGTGGTGGGGCTGGTGTGGAGTAGTTCGCTTCAACTGGAAGTGGTGATCAACAGAAGCGACCTGAACCAGGTGCAGACGAGAATTGAGACGCGCACGAACGAATGGCAAACCGTGTTGGACAGCCAGAAAAAAATCAATGACGCGCAGGCCAAGCTGGCGGCCCTGCAACAGTTGAGCGCCGCCCGTTTCCTGCAGGGCAGTTTTTTGAATGCCCTGCAACAATTGAACCTGGAAGGTGTGCAAGTGGCGCGGGTGCGGGTGGATCAGTCTTATTTCAACGTGCCGGCAACGGCCGGTCAGACAAGCAACGGTCGGGTCATCTTGGGTCATCCGGAAACGGCCACGGAAAAAATTGTCGTGACGCTCGACGCCCGCGATGTGAGCGCCGCCCCCGGCGACCAGGTCAACCGGTTTAAAGACGCTCTTGCCAACCAGGTTTATTTCAGAACCGTCCTTAATATCACCAATGTTCAGCTCACCAGCTTATCGGCACCCCAGGTTGGGACGGATGGCAAGCCATATGTGTTGTTCACTTTGGAATCTGATTTACCCCAACAAACCCGATGAAATGGCTGCCTAAAGAAAGACGGAATTTGTTCATCATCGTCGTGTTGATCACGGTGGCAGTCCTCTCCCTGATTTATTTTGGTCTGATTAGTTCTCGATACGCCTCGCTATCGACAATTGCAGACAACCGCCGGACGGCGGGGGACAAGCTGCAAAAAATTGAGACCACCATTAGAAATGCCGGCTTGACTGCCGAAGAGCTAACCAATGTGACCTTGGCGCTCTCGCGTGCCGAGACGGACATGGCTTCGGGTGATTTGTATTCCTGGACTTACGGCACCATGCGGCAGTTCAAGCAGCAATATAAAGTGGAAATACCGGAGATCGGCCATCCGGCGGTGGGCGACGTGGATCTGCTGCCCGCGTTCCCCTACAAGCAGCTTCGTTTCAGCATCACGGGCAGGGCTTTTTTCCATGATCTGGGAAAATTTTTGGCCGATTTTGAAAATGCATTTCCCCACGCCCGCGTGGTCAACCTGCTCATTGCCCCGGTCGGTGGCGAAAGCGAACAGCTTTCGTTCAGCGTGGACATCATAGCGCTCGTGAAACCCAACGCCTCGTGAATCCTATGAATCCTCGGATGAAATCTTTAGCGGGCGGGCGGGCCGTTTGGTTTTGTGTCCTCGTGGGGGTGTTGCCGATTGCTGCGGCCCAGACCAATGGGCCGGCGGTCACCCCGCCGTTGGTGCCGCGTTCCACTTTCATCCAGCCGGCCAACGCCAAGGAAGGACGTGACCCGTTTTTTCCGCTGTCGCTGCGTCCCTATGCGTCGGCGGTGGTTCCCACCGCCAACACCACCGATCTAAGTGCACTGGCAATTCAGGGAATGTCAGGTTCCCCCGATCATCGTTTGGTCATCATCAACAACGTTACTTTTGCCGTGGGCGATGAAGCCGAAGTCATCACGCCCCAGGGCCGCATCCGCATCCACTGCCTCGAAATTACCGGCAACTCGGCGGTGGTTGAAGCCAATGGTCAACGCCAGCAATTACATTATGGTTTGAAGCCATGAAAATGGATTCCACAAAATCACGCTGGGAATTGTCTGCGGCGGGTCCAGCCGTATTGGTCAAAATTAAGCGCATTCTGGCATCTATTCTGCTGATCTCCCCCATAGTTTGTTAAACACGACCAAAACCGATAAAAACGATAAGAAACAGGTATGAAACTAAAAACACTGCTCGCCGGATTGTTGGCAACTTTCATGTTGCAGCACACGGTACTGTCCCAAACCAATGCGGTCACACCAGATCAGCCGGCTGTCGCCGCCGACACCAACGCGATGGCTGTGGCCGTCGCCACCAATCAGCCGGCGGCGGCTGTTGAAGCCGACACCAATACGTCAGCGACTGCGGCAGCACCCGCCACGACCAGCATACCCTTGATTCAATTTCAGGATGTTCCGCTGACCACGGCCATTGAGAACCTGGCGCGGCAGGCGAACATCAATTATTTGCTGGATCCCAAAATTGCCTATGGCCAACCCGATGCCAACGGCCAAGTCAAGGCCGAGCCCAACCTGTCCATCCGCTGGGAAAACATCACCGCCGAACATGCGCTGATTGCGCTGCTTGACAACTACGGGCTTCAGCTGGTGCCGGATGTTACGACAAAGATTTACCGGATTACCACCAAGGATCCAGCCGCCCTCCCGCCGCTTTCCACCCGCGTGATCCAGCTCAAATACGCCAGCACCACGAACATGATGGAATCAATTCAAGCCACCCTCACGGACAAACGCAGCCGGGTGTTTCCTGACACCCGCACCAGCCAGTTGATCATCGTGGCCACGGACGCCGAGCAAGCGGCAGTGGACACGCTGGTCGCCCAATTGGACACTCCGACCAAGCAGGTCTTGATTGAAACCCGGCTGGTGGAAATTTCCAGCAATCCCACCAGTTCTAAAGGTATTGATTGGTCCGGCACGCTGGCAGCGCAAAATGTATCCTTCGGCAATAGTTCAGAATATCTCCTGCCGCCAACTGCACCGACTCCCGGAACTACCACCACGGTTAATGGTGTGAGCCAGACCACTGGCGGTGCCCCCGGCTTCGCAGGTCTGGCAAATGGTATTTTGGCCGCTCCAGCCGTCAGGGGAGCTACTGTTGGCGGATTTGGACCCCAATGGTTTCTCAATGCCGACGGTGCGCACGCCGTGTTGTCATTCTTGAATTCTTCATCAGATGCACAAGTCACTTCCACTCCGCGAGTCGTTACCTTGGACAATGAAACCGCCACCATTTCGGTTCAGCGCACTTATCCCATTCTGACGACCACTGCTGGCACCCAGGGCTCACCCGGAGGCTCGGCCATTACCTACTCCAATGTGGGCACTGTCCTGCTGGTCACTCCGCGGATTTCCGCCAACAACTCCATTCGGTTGAAGGTCACGCCAGTTGTCGAGACTTTCTTCGGCTACTTGACCTTGTCAGCCCAGGGCGGAACCTCGCAAGCGCCCCAATTTGATACGCGCACTCTGGACACCCAGGTGCTGATTCCCAACGCGAACACGCTGGTCATGGGCGGTTTGGTGGATGACAACCCGGCGTCCACTGCCACCAAGGTGCCGGTTTTGGGCGACATCCCCTTTCTGGGAGCTGCTTTTCGCAGCGAGACCAAAACAGCCGACAAGAAGAATCTGTTGATCTTCATTACGCCCACGATTCTTGCGGATACGGATTTTCATCCGACCACGACCGATTTTATGAATGCCCAACCCGAAAAACTCAAAGAAGTTTTAAATCCAAACGGCGTCTGGGACAGCACCAAGCCGCATAACTGGTCCGATCCTTCTAACACTGATCCGGATCAGAAAATTCTCTCCCAGCCGGCCACGATGTAGTAAACTGCTGGCTGTCAGATCTCACGGCGCGCTCGTTTGAGCGCGCCGTTTTTTTATTGGGACAGATCCGTCTCGGCGAGTTGTTTTAGATAATCGAAGGAAAAAATTCCGGTGGCATGGCCGTCCGCCCAGAACGGCTGGATGGCATAGCCGCCCACGATGACGAACTTCACCAGTTCAAAAGCAGGTACCGCCAGCGGCTGGTCGGGATTTTTATAGACGTTGCCCATTATATCCGTCTCGCCCCTGCAGCCGGCGCAGGGGCAGTGCCGCCGCAATTTTTCCAGCGGAATGTAACTTTCCCCGTCGTCCGGCCATTTGATGGCCAGCTCGCCGCCAATCTGCTGGAGGTCGGTCGGGCGCATCAGCTTTTCCGCAGCCGGCGTTCAAACGCCGCCAAGGTTTCCGGGCTGACGTGATGTTCGATGCCTTCGGCGTCCAGTTCGGCCGTTTTTTCCGAAACGCCGAGCTTGCGTAAAAACGCCGCCACAGTCTGGTGTCGTCGCTTGCATTCCTCGGCCAGTTTGCGCCCGGCGTCGGTAAGAAAAATGGCCCGGTAAGGCTGCGTGTTCACAAAGCCGGCCTGCTGCAACCGCGCCAGGGTGCGGTTGACTGTTACATGGGTTACGCCCAGCCGGCGGGCCAGATCCACCACCCTTGCTTCACCGCGGGAGGCGGACAAATCGGCGATGGCCTCGACGTAATCCTGCGCCGTTTCCAGCGCCCGGTCACGCCGGGAACGGCGTAGGTTCTCGGCCTGCTGGGCCGACGGACGCACTTCCGGGAGCCGCCCGGCGTCAGCGGTTTTTCTTACGGGGCGCAGCATGATGTGGGAAATAAATCCGACGGACGTTCTTTAGTCGAGGTTTTAATTTGTAACCAAAGCTACAATCTTGTTGACAGGTCGGTTTGCCAGATGTATCTAATGCTACATTGTTTTGTGCCTGTCAAAAATACATGGCCGCCGCCGGCTCCCCGGCGACGCTCGTCGGCGCAACGACAGTGACAGCAATTATCATGCGGATTTAATTAATTCCATTATCTGTGACCATGCTATCATTAGCAGGTTGAGCGGCTATCTGGAATTTTTCAGCGATATCAGCACGGAAAGTCATTCGGTCTGGGGGGGAGCAGTTGATGCCGGGCTTGAACGGTTGGTGACGGAAAATGGGCAGCTCGACTGCGGCTGCAATTTTGGTGTCAAGTGCGCGGCGAATGCGTTTTATCCGTTCACCGGACTGACCTGGCGTTTTTGACTTATGAGTTCAAACCTGAGTGTGGAGTTTTGATTATGGAGCCGGCATCACGCCAACAAAATTTGCCGGTCGCGCATCCGTCGCTCGAGGAAATCCACAGCTCGGTGGCGGTGCCTGACCAGGACGCCGGTTTTTGGCAGAACTGGCGCGCATTCGTCGGGCCGGCGTTGTTGATCAGCGTCGGATACATGGATCCCGGCAACTGGGGCACGGACTTGCAGGGCGGCGCGCAGTTCAAATATGGGTTGCTTTGGGTCGTCGCGCTGGCGAGCGTCATGGCAATCTTCATGCAGGTCATTTCCGCGCGGTTGGGCGTGGCGACGGGAAAAGATCTGGCGCAATGCTGCCGCGACTGGTATCCGCCATGGCTGCGCTGGCCGAACTGGCTGCTGTGTGAAATCGCCATCGGCGCGTGCGATCTGGCTGAGGTTCTCGGCAGCGCGGTCGCGTTGAACCTGATGTTTCATATTCCGCTCCTTTGGGCGGTCATCATCACCGGCTTCGACGTTCTGCTTTTGCTGGCGCTGCAACGGTTCAACGTGCGGACGATTGAAGCCGTTATCCTCGTGCTCATTTCGACGATCGCCGTTTGCTATTACCTCGAAATTTTTGTCCTGCCGCAGACTCACCCGGGCTTTTTGGAAATGGGACGGGCACTCGTGTCGCCGAATTTTCATCAGGCCGGAATGATCTATGTCGCCATCGGCATCATCGGCGCGACCGTGATGCCGCACAACTTGTATCTGCACTCCGCGCTCGTGCAGAGCCGGAATTTCCGGAGAGACAACGACGCCTCCATCTGGCGCGCCATCAAATTCAACACCATTGACTCGACCGTCGCGCTGACCATCGCCTTTTTTGTCAACGCAGCCATCCTGGTGCTGGCCGCGCTCGTATTTTTTGGCAAGGACAGCCTGACTCTGGCCGGCGGCCACGTCATCAAATTCGACGGCGATACGGATTGGATCCGCATCGCCTATCTGACGCTCGCGCCGCTGCTAGGGACCACGTTTGCCAGCACGCTGTTTGCCGTTGCGCTGCTTGCGAGCGGACAAAGCAGCACCATCACCGGCACGCTGGCCGGACAGGTCGTCATGGAGGGTTTTATGCACTGGCGGCTGCGCCCGTGGCTGCGCCGGATGATCACGCGGCTGCTGGCGATTCTGCCGGCCATCTTCATCATCGGACTGCGCGGCGACAGCAGTGTCACCGACCTTTTGACGTTGAGCCAGGTGGTGCTCGCGCTGCAACTGCCGCTGGCCATGTTTCCGCTGCTGCACTTCACCAGTTCGCGCCGGCGCATGGGGCAATGGCGCAACGGCTGGTTTCTGTTGATTGCCGGCTGGGGAAGCGCCATTCTGATCACGGTGCTGGACGTTTACGGCCTGCCCGATTCGCTCAAAACCGCCTGGCAGGTCATCACCGGAAAATAATTTGCCGCGATGTATAAAAAAATTCTAGTGGCGCTCGAAAACAGTCCGGCGGATCAAACCATGCTGCCGCAGATCACGCAACTGGCCCGGCGGCTCGGCTCCGAGCTTTTGCTGCTGCACGTCGCCGACGGCTGGGCCGCGCGCAGCTTTGACCAGTTGAAACTCGCCGAGTCCGAGGAAATTAGAGACGACCGCGCCTATCTGGAAAAAACCGCCGCCCAGTTGCGGGCGGAAAATCTGACCGTGACGACCCGGCTGGCGATGGGCAATCCCCCCACGGAAATTTTGAAGACGGCCGAGGCCGAGCATTGCAATCTGATCGCCATGACCAGCCACGGCCACCGTTTTTTTGGCGATCTTTTTCACGGCAGCACCATCACCGAGGTCCGGCACCGCACGCACCTCCCGATTTTTCTCGTGCGCGGGGAAAAAAAATAATTGTGCAGCAACCGGCGTGAGCCGGATGCATGTCTGCTGCTACCTGAGCTGGAAATCTTTCGGCCGTTCAACCAGGTGCAGCAAGTTTCCTTCGCCGTCCGCGAAGAACAAAACCTTGCCGCCGCCCGCCGCCGGCCGGACTTCTTCCGTGAAATTCACGCCATGTTTTTCCAGCTCCGCCTGCGCCGCCACGAGCGAGTCCACCCGCAACGCGAGGTGGCGAAAACCGGCGAGCTTGTGGTTGCCGCGTCCGGGCAGGGGGGCTTCCGCCGCATAAATCTCGAACCACACATTTGCGAGCGCGATGAGGAATGTTGGTGGATTTTGACCGTTGTCCCAGACCGACTTGGCGCCGAGCACGCGTTCATACCAGTTTTTCAAGGCCACCGGATTGGCGGCGGGGATGGCGATGTGTTCAACCGAAATGTTCATGTCGTTTCAGCTGAGTCGGCGGGCGCGCAACTGCAGTTCGTCGAGGAAGGTTTGCAGCAGCGGCGTTTTGCGCCCGCGCCACAATGCGCCGATGGTCACGGGTGGAAAATCATGGAGCGCCAGGGCCCGCACCCCGGGCGCCAGGCGTTTTTTTGGAACGGCCGCGGACACGCCGATCCCCAGGCCGTTTGCAACGTAGGTTTCAATCAAGTCCGCCGAACTCGCCTCGATGCTTGGAAACCAGTCCACGCCCATTTCCCCGAGCCTTCGCTGGAAACTTTTGCCGAGGGGTTCGCCCGGCGGAAAGCAGATGAGCGGCTCATCAATCTTGTCACGCCGCCACAATTCCGTCGCCGACCGGAGCTTGCTGTTTTTTGCGACCAGCAGAACTGGCGGAAGCTCCAGCAGTCCCAGCGAGTGAACTCCCGGCGCGAGTTTGGTTTCGATCAGCGTTATAGCCAGGTCAATTTCATCCGCCTGCAGCAACGCCTCCAATTGGGCGGGGAAACCCTCGCGCAGCGACATTTTCAGTCCGGGAAATTTCATCCGCACAGCTTGAAACAACCCCGGCAGATGGTCGCGCAGCACGATGGTCGAGGCGCCGATGCGGATGTGCCGTGCCTGGCCGCCTTGGATTTCCGCCGCCATTTTCTCCAGGTTTGCAAAGAACGGCTGGATGAAAAGAAAAAGTTTTTCGCCCGCCGCCGTCAGCGCGAACGGCCGCCGCCGGAACAGCGTCACGCCGAGAAATTCCTCGAGCTGCGCGATCTGTGAACTGATGGCCGGCTGCTGGATGCCGTAGGGGATGTTCCGCACCGCCGGCATGATGCCGCCGTGCCGGGCGACGAAATAAAAAAGTTCGAGATGGTGGATGTTCATTGGTGCGGCAAATGATCATCCGATTTTTATCACTTCCGGCCCGGTCAGCAAGTGTGAAGAGAAAATCTGGCGGGGACAAACCCTGAGGGCGGCGAAAATTCGGGCGATAATGCCACCCGGGAATCAGGCTGCTGCCGACCGGATGACGCTGGAAAACGGATCATCGAAGGGACTGGCCGGGCGCGCGGGCGCTTCTTCAACCTGGCCGGCAAACAGCTCCTTAATCATGTCGAGCAGGATGGTGGGGGTGCAATTGTATTTGAGCAGACGTTTGTTGGCCCGTTCAAAAAGGTACTCGTGTTCCACTTCCTCAACGGTGTTGGAGGACAAAATAAACAGCGGCACTTTGGCCAGGCGGGGGTTGTTGCAGATGAATTTCAACACTTCTTCGCCACTGAATTTGGGCATCATCAGGTCGAGCACCACCAGGTCAGGCACAAACATGGACAAGTTTTTCATCGCCTCCAGCCCGTCTTGAGCGGGAATGACGTGATACCCGGCCTGCTGCAAATGTTTGCGATACAGCGTCAGCACGACGAGATCGTCCTCGCAGTAAAGAATGGTTTTAACTTTGGCCATAATGTTGTCGTTTCCAGTAAAAGTGTAACTCGCTGCCGCATAAACAGCACCGACTGTGCCATCATTTTGAAATTCCTGATTTTTCCTGGGTTTGGCCTTTGACAGAGCATGCCCGCAAATCAGGAGCCACTATTGCGGCAGAAAAGGTGTTTCGCCCCTCTGCCGACAGCGCTAAAACCCGATAAGTCCGTGCTTGGAAACGTGTCGGCTCCGGGTGACCTCATCCATCCTTCCGTTGCTGATGGAGGCGCGCATCCAGTTTTTTTAGGCCGAGAGGGTTTGCTCCGGCGGCTTCTTCAGATTTGCCGCCGGATCGCTTGCTTTCCGGCAACTGCTGCCGGGACGGAAACGGGACACGCCGGCCACATTTGAGACAAGGGCAGGACCTTGAGTTTTTCATGGGTGACCCCGGTTTTTTTGATGTTCCCCAACGTATTTTCAATTCACACTTTTGCGAATTCCGCTTTAGCATGACCGCAATGAGCCGACCAGAAGACAGCCGCCTTAAGCCGGAAGCCGGCACCCCGGAATCCACCCGGGGATTCTGGGCGCTCATTGTCACGCAGTTCCAGGGTGCGTTCAGCGACAACGTGGTTAAAAATCTCGTGGTCTTCGTCGCCCTCTTCGGCACGAACCTGACGTCGCCTGAGAAGAACAGTTACGGCGAGTGGATCGCCGCGCTGTTTGCGCTGCCGTTTATTTTGTTTTCCATGACCGGCGGTTTTCTGGCCGACCGTTTCCGCAAACGCTCGGTGATGCTCGGCGTGAAAGTGTTCGAGCTGTTCATCATGTTGCTCGTACTGGCCGGCCTGTGGCTGTGGAATAAAAACCTGCTGCTGGCCGGCGTATTTCTGATGGGCACACACAGCGCGATTTTTGGCCCTTCCAAATATGGCTCGCTGCCGGAGCTGCTGCCCGAGCGGAAACTTTCCTGGGGCAACGGCGTCCTCGAACTCGGCACCTTCATGGCCATCATTCTCGGCACCGTCGCCGCCGCGCTGATGTCCGAGCATTTCCACGGAAGACAATGGGTCTCCGGCCTCATCCTCGTCACGCTGGCGGTCATCGGTTTTTTTTCGTGCCTCGGCATCACGAAAATTCCGGCGGCAAATCCGGCAAAATTTTTTAACGCCAATTTCCCCGCCGAAATCTGGCGGCAGCTGCGCGCCCTGCGGGGCGACCGTCCGCTCTGGCTGGCGCTGGCGGGCAACACCTATTTCAACTTCCTCGGGATGCTGCTGCTGCTGAACCTGTTCTTCTACGGCTCGGAAACTTTGCGCGTGGACGAAACGCACATCGGGCTGTTGAATGTCGCGCTCGCGCTGGGCATCGGCTTGGGTAGCGTGGCCGCAGGCTATCTTTCCGGCGGCAAGATCGAATACGGCCTTGTGCCGCTCGGCGCGTTTGGATTGTCAATCTGCGCCGCACTGCTGGCGTGGCCGTCGGTTTTCCTTGCCCGTTCGCTGGGGTTGCTCGTGCTGCTCGGTTTGGCCGGCGGATTTTTCATCGTGCCCATCGCCGCGTTGTTGCAGCACCGGCCGGCGCGCGAAAACAAAGGCCAGGTGCAGGCGGTGGCCAACTGGCTCTCGTTCATCGGTGTGTTTCTCGCGTCCGGCGCGCACTGGCTGCTGGCCCAAAAACTGCAATTTTCCCCGCGGACGATTTTTCTCGTCGGGGGCGTCATGACACTGGGGGGTGCCGTGTATGCCGTGCTGCTGCTGCCGGATGCGCTGCTCCGTTTCGTGCTGTGGTGCGTCACCCATTCATTCTACCGCATCCGCATTGTGGGCCGCGACCTCATCCCGGAAAAAGGTGGTGCGCTCTTTGTATGCAACCATGTTTCGCTGGCCGACGCGCTGCTGCTCATTGCCGCCACCGACCGGCCGGTGCGTTTTCTGATGTTCCGGGATATTTATGAGAAACGCTGGGTGAAGCCGTTCGCCAAAATTCTCGGCACCATCCCCGTGTCGTCCGAGCAGCGCCCGCGTGAACTGCTCCACGCCCTGCAGACCGCCAGCGAAGCCATCCGCGCCGGCGAAGTCGTCTGCATTTTTGCCGAGGGCCAGATCACGCGCATCGGCCAGCTGCTGCCGTTCCGACGCGGCCTGGAGCGGATCATGAAGGGCCTGGAGGCGCCCATCGTCCCGGTGGCGCTCGACGGCGTGCTGGGCGGACCGTTCAGTTTCCGCCGGGGCCGGCTGGTGCTTCGGCTCACCGCGCGCTGCCCGCATCCGGTAACGGTCAGCTTTGGAACGCCGCTCCCCGCGAACACCGCGCCATTCGCCGTGCGTGCGGCGGTGCAGGAACTGCAGGTGGACGCCTGGAAACTGCGCCGCGCACGGATGCAGCCGCTGCACCGCAACCTGATCCGCATGGCGCGCGCGCATCCACGCCGTTTCGCCCTGGCCGATGCGCAGACGCCGAAAATCTCCTTCGGCACCGTGCTCGTGAAAACCATTTTCCTCGCCCGCCGGCTGGAAAAAATCTGGCGGGACCAGCGCCGGGTCGGCATTTTTCTGCCGCCCAGCGTGCCGGGCGCGCTGGTGAACTACGCGGCGTTCCTCAGCGGCAGGGTGCCGGTCAATCTGAATTACACGCTGTCCGAATCCGGCATCGCCGCCTGTGTGCAGCAATGCGGGATCAAGACCATCATCACCTCGCGGAAATTTCTCGAGAAGATCAAACTGACGCCGCCGGGCGAATTGATTTTCCTGGAAGACCTCGCCGCAAAACCGGCAGCAACGGAAAAGATCGCCGCGCTGTTGCTTGCGAAATTCGCGCCGGTTGTCCTGCTGGAACGGATTTTGTCCTCCGGTCCGAAAGCTCAAGTTGCAGACCGAAATTCACTCGACGCTTTGGCCACGGTCATTTTTTCCAGCGGCAGCACCGGCGAACCCAAGGGCGTCATGCTCTCGCAATTCAACCTGCTCGCCAACATCGTGCAGTGCGGCGAAGTCATCGCGCTCGACGAATCGCAGCGGTTGCTCGGCATCCTGCCGTTTTTTCATTCATTCGGTTTCACCGTCACGGTCTGCCTGCCGCTCGTGCTCGGCACCGGCGTCGTGTTTTACCCGAATCCGCTTGATGCCCGGGGCATTGGCGCGCTGGTGCGCGAACACGAGGTCACCGTGATGCTCGCCACCGCGACCTTCCTGCAGATCTACCTGCGCGGCGTCGCGCCGGAAGATTTCGGCAGCCTGAAGCTTGTCGTGACCGGCGCGGAAAAGCTGCCCGAACGCCTCGCCGCCGCCTTCGAGGAACGTTTTGGCCTCCGCCCGTTCGAGGGCTATGGCTGTACCGAATGCTCGCCCGTCGTGGCCGTGAATTCCTGGGATTATCGCGCCGCCGGTTTTTTTCAGGTCGGCGGCAAGCACGGCAAAATCGGCCAGCCCGTGCCCGGCATGTCCGTGCGCATCGCCGAGGCGGAAAATCCCTGGAGCGGAAAAATTCTGCCGCCCGGCGAATCCGGGATGCTGCTCGTGCGCGGGCCGAACATCATGCTCGGCTACCTCAACCAGCCGGAGAAAACGGCGGAAGTGCTGCGCGACGGCTGGTATTGCACCGGCGACATCGCCCTGCTCGACGAGGACGGCTTTCTCCAGATCACCGGCCGCCTGAATCGGTTCAGCAAGATTGGCGGCGAGATGGTGCCGCACCTCAAAATTGAGGAAAAATTGCAGGAAATCGCCGGCATTGCCGAGGTGACCTTTGTCGTCATCGGCGTGCCGGATGAAAAGAAAGGCGAGCGGCTCGTGGTGCTGCACCGGCTGGCCGATGCGGAACTGGCCGTTGTTTTGGAAAAACTGAACGCCTGCGATTTGCCGAATTTGTGGAAGCCCAAGACCGATGCCTTTTACCATGTGGCGCAGTTTCCGTTGCTCGGAACCGGCAAGCTGGATTTGCGCGGCGTGAAGGAAATGGCGGCAACGTTGACTGCCTGAAATTGTCGCGCGCCGCACGCGAAGAAAAAACAGAAAATCCTTCGCAAACTTCGCGGTCTGCGCGCGACCTTTAAAGCGGAATAAATTCGGGGCGGATTTCCTTTTCGTCACAATGCAGGATGGCCGCCCAGCGTTCCGCGCCGGGCTTCGGTTTGCCCGCATAGCCGGGATTGAAAAACAAGATTCCGCCGAGCGTCTCGCAAAAGCGCTGGTGCGTGTGGCCGAACACGACCACGTCCGGCCGCTCGCGCTCCAGCCGCAGTTTTAATTTTTCCGCCGGGGCGTGCGGATTGACGATGTGATGGACCAGGAATTTCCGCGCCGCCAGTTCCACCACCTCGGTTTCCTTGAACGACAGCCCCAGGTCGGTGTTGCCCACGACGAGGGTGACAGGCGCGATCTGGGCCAGCTCAAACGCGATGAGCGAATCGCCCACGTCGCCGGCGTGCAGGATGTGCCCGACCCCGGCAAAAATCCGGGAAATTTTCGGGTCCAGAAAGCCGTGGGTGTCTGAAATGATTCCCAGTTTCATGTTGCTGGTTGAAAGTTGAAAGCCGGGTTGAATTCAACGTTGAACTGGCAATGTCCAACTTGCAACCCATAACCTCGTCAAGCGCCGGCTTCCTCCGGTTTTTCTTCCGATTCTTTTTCCCCGTCGCGGACGCCGGCTTTTTTTTCGGCGGGCGATTCGGCGGACAGTTTCATCGCCCCGACGAACAGCGCCGTGAACAGCCCGCCGCTCCACAGCGTGTTGCGGAAAAATTCCCACGTGGTCGGATGGATGTCCGGCACGCCCGTCGTCAGCGCCTGCACCCAGCCCGCCAGCGTTTTGGCGTAGGCCGGGTTGTTGAGCCACGACGCGGTGTTGGTGATGAGATAAAACAGGACCGCCCCCAGCACGCCGCCGCCGAGCAGTTTGAGGAAATTCATGCGCGGCGAGAAAAACCGGCCCAGCAGCACGAGGCCGGCAAACGCCAGCGTCTTGACGCCCATATACCAGTTGAACACCGGCGCGTGGTAATAAAACACGTTCAGCCCGAGATCCGTGGCCAGCAGCGCGCCGAGCGGCAGCCACCAGGCCAGGCGCTTCGGGAAATACAGTCCGCCGCAGAACGCCAGCGCGTAGGCCGCGCTGAAATTCTGCGGGAGCACCCCCGGCAGCCGCGACATGGCAAATACCATCACCAGCGCGCCGGGCAGAAAATAATCCCGTTTTTCCTTCACTGCGCTCCAGTATAATTCAAGCCGTGAAGCCGACAAGCTTTTCAATGACGCCGCGGGACTGAAATTTGATTTCCAAATGATTCCGTCCACTTTTGCCGTCTTGGCAGCTTTGTTTTTATGGTGTAACCTCCTCCCATGACGAACGAGAATCTGCTTTCACGCATCACGGTGGATGCTGGCATTTGTCATGGCCAGCCTTGTGTTCGTGGCCTGCGTTATCCGGTCAAGTTTTTGCTTGAATTGTTGAGCGGGGAAATGACCGTTGAACAAATACTGGCCGACTATCCCGATCTCGAAGCGGATGACCTGCGGGCCGCCTGCGCTTATGGCGCGCGGCTCAGCCGCGTCAAGCGCATCGAACCCTTGACCGCATGAAATTTCTCGTGGACGCGCAATTGCCGCGCCGTCTCGCCCATGAACTGGCGGCTGCCGGACACGATGTGGTTCATGCGGCGGAACTCCTTCTTCAAAACCGCACGCCGGATAATGAGATTGTCGCCCGGGCTGTTCGCGAAGGCCGGGTGGTTGTGACCAAGGACAGTGATTTTGTAACGAACTTTCTGCTTCATGGTACCCCGACCAAAATGCTGCTTATTTCCACCGGGAATATTTCAAATGCTGCCTTGTCCCGGCTGGTCGCCGCGAACCTGACCGCTTTGGAAACAGCCTTGACCGGCCATGATTTTATTGAATTGAGCATGTCGGTCATCATGATTCATGCCTAGAGGCACGCCGCCGCCGGAACCGTTGCTCAACCTCATCCACGAGGACGACGACCTGCTCGTTATCAACAAGCCCGCCGGCCTCGTCTGCCACCCCACCAAGGACGGCGAACTCTCCAGCCTCATCGGCCGCGCCCGGCTGTATTTTTCGCGCGAAGACCGCGAAGCCGGCGAAGTGGATTCAGCAATTGAACCTTCATTTTCTTCGCGGCCTTCGCGCGACAACCCCGAACTCAAAACTCAGAACTTAAAAACCGTTCAACCGCACCTCGTCAATCGCCTCGACCGCGAAACCGGCGGCGTTGTCATCATCGCCAAAAATGCCGCCGTCGCGGGCGAACTTGGGAAAATTCTCGAAAGCCGCGCCGTGCAAAAGGAATACCTCGCCATCGTCCATGGCCACGTCACGGCGGAGCAGGGGATCATTGATGCCCCGCTGGGCCGGGACGAATCCAGCATCGTCGCCATCAAGGACTGCGTGCGCCCCGACGGCGCGCCTTCGCTGACTGAATTTTGGGTCGAACAAAGATTCACCCGCGTGGCTGCGACGCCCTGGTCGCCGGGATTTGCCGTTGAGGTAGCCTGCCTGGGTGAGGCGGGTAATCCATCCGCCATCCGCCATCTTCCATCTTCGTTTTCACTGCTCCGCCTCCGGCCGCTCACCGGCCGCAAGCACCAGCTCCGCATCCACCTCGCGCACCTCGGCCATCCCATCGTCGGCGACAAGCTTTACGGCGGCGATGAGGATTTATACCTCGCCCTCGTCCAGCAGCGCCTGACGGCGGAGCAGCGCGCCCGGCTCATCTTTGAAAACCACGCCCTCCACGCCGTTGCCGTCCGGTTCGTCTGGCGCGGTCAACCCTGTGCGTTCACCTGCGCCCCCGAGCCCCAGTTCATGGAATTCACCGGTTCACCACAATCAAGGTAAGGACGGGTTCCACCCCGTCCCTGACTAAACACCCTTACCCCCCGTTTTAAAGAAAAAGGCGAAATTAGGGACGCCGTGGAAGGCGTCCCTACCATATTTGCGGCGCAGTAAGGACGACTTCCAAGTCGTCCTTAACATTTTCCTCCAAATTCCGCTGCAATTCCTGAAATTCCGCGTCACCCCCATCCCGC
>Ga0302319_10003850_pt1 | contig 31055 bp, 33 predicted proteins | sample Bog_T0_2_FD_203319 | JGI IMG/M metagenome (GOLD analysis project Ga0302319, IMG submission 203319) | Peat permafrost microbial communities from Stordalen Mire near Abisko, Sweden - Bog_T0_2 | ecosystem: Environmental > Terrestrial > Soil > Wetlands > Peat | place: Sweden: Abisko, Stordalen Mire... | reverse complement strand
GCTCACGTTAAGCGGGTCTGAGGAGAGTATCGAAATAGCGTCTTCATATTTCGCAGCAAGTTCAGTATGCTTGGACGCAAGTTTTCTCAACAACCGATCAAAGTGAGCGGTTGTTATGACGGAGTACATCGCTTTACGGATCATCTGAATCCCTCTGAAATGAAGTCACGCGGCATTGCGCCCGTGCTCGATGTCTCATTTCCATCAGGATTCGTGGTCAGCTCTTATGCTGTAGTTTATAACCGGACTTCCCGGACGCGAATCGTTACTCTGATGATTTGATTAGAACGCGTAAATTTCTAGTTGTCAACTTTCTACCGGAATGATTTTTGCATTGGCTACGCGGATTTTCTGAGGACGTTCTGCTTCAATTCAGCAAGCAACATTTCTGCAGGCCTGGTCCTGCCAGCAATATGGTCCTTTCGGCTGGCAGCAATAGATGCTTTAACCTTTGGATCGCGCAGTTCCAGATAGTCCTCCAGTTCATCGGCTGCCATGATGCCGATCACCGGAATACCATCCTTTTCAAGAATGAAGTACTCGTTCTGGTTGTGCGCCCGCAAGGCGATCTGGCCCAAATTGATGCGCGCCTTCGTGATGGGAAGTCTGTTCACTGTAGCCATGATTGATATTGATTAACCTCAATCAAATAGTAGCATAAACCGCGCCTTTGTCAAAGCAAACTCGCCAATTCTGGTCTGGTGGAATTGTGAGGCCGTTGCCGCTGCGCATATTGCGCACCGCTTCCCTGCCCATCCAGCCCCGCAATTTACACTAGAACTCCAGAGGCTCTTCCGCATTCATGGATAAATTTGTCATTCGCGGCGGCAACCCACTCTCAGGTACGATTCGCGTTTCGGGGGCCAAGAACTCGGCGCTGCCCTGCATGGCGGCGGCGATTCTGACCGAGGACGAAATCATTCTCGAAAACATTCCCCAGGTCTGGGACATCGCCACCCAGCGGCGGCTGCTCTCCTCGATGGGCGCAGAGGTCAAGCCAGGCGAAACGTCCAACAGCGTCACCATCCGTTGCCTCGCACTCTCCGACCCCGTAGCCAAATACGAGATCGTGAAGACCATGCGCGCCAGTTCCCTGGTGCTCGGCCCGCTCATCGCGCGCACAGGAATTGCGCGCGTGGCTATGCCCGGCGGATGCGCCATCGGCGGCCGTCCCATCGACATGCACATCAAAGGCCTGGAGAAGATGGGCGTGCACATCACCCAGGAGCACGGCTATTTGGATGCAAGGACGGAGCGATTGCGCGGCGCGCACATCGTTTTCGACAAGATTACCGTCACCGGGACCGAAGACCTGTTGATGGCCGCGGTGCTGGCCGAAGGCGAAACCCTGATGGAGAACTGTGCGCGCGAGCCCGAGGTCATCGACCTGGCCGCACTGCTCACCGCCATGGGCGCAAAGATCGAAGGCGCTGGCACCTCCACCATTCGCGTGCAGGGCGTCAGCCGCCTGCATGGCGCGCGCCACCGCATCAACCCCGACCGCATCGAGGCCGGAACCTTTCTCGTAGCCGGTGCCATCACCGGCGGTGATCTGACTGTGGCTGATTGCAACCCCGCGCACCTGAGCGCCGTGATCAACAAGCTGCAAGAAGCTGGCGCTCGCGTGGAGATTCTCGGCGCCGATTCGGTGCGCGTGAGCACGGACAGCAAGTTGCGCGCCGCCGGCATCTCCACCGAAGAGTATCCCGGCTTTCCCACCGACATGCAGGCGCAATACATGGCGCTGGCTACGCAGGCCGAGGGCGTCAGCACGGTTCATGAGAACATCTTCGAGAACCGCTTTATGCACGTGCAGGAACTGGCGCGGATGGGCGCCAACATAAAGGTGGAAGGCCGCACGGCCACGGTGCGCGGCCCGGCGAAGCTCTCTGCCGCGGCCGTCATGTGCTCCGACCTGCGCGCTTCCGCCTCGCTGGTGTTGGCCGCGCTGGTCGCCGACGGCGAGTCCATTCTCGACCGCGTCTACCACATGGACCGCGGCTATGAGCGCATCGAAGAGAAGCTGGCCGGCGTGGGCGCGCAGATTCATCGTATGGGCAACGTCTTCCCGGCCAGGGACAAGGGAACACAGGAAGACTAATTGCATACGTAGGCTTCAGTTTTATATATTCTTTTCAAAATCATTCGCGGTGCCAATATTTGATTTGCCTGGCACAAATCTAGTTACCTAAGTACCTCAACTCCGCTATCACTATTGCGAAAACATAGCCGATTGAATGATTAATAGACTGCATACCTGAGTGAGAGGCATGATGGACTGGAGCCGAATCCCGAATGTGGTGGTGATTGCGCTCTTACTGTGCGCGTTCGCCTCCCTGGAACGTCATAGTCCCACGCCTTCCTCCCGATTATGGCTGTCGGGATGGCTGATGGTTTTGCTGCACTTTATCGCCGCCATCTTTCAGCACCTGCCGGGAATCTGGGGGCCGCTGGCGTTTATCACGCAGGCGGCTTTGTTTGCCGGAGCTGGATTTCTGTACATATACGCCGCCATTCCCGACCACCGGCAGGCTTCCTGCCGCTGGATGCTCGGTTCGCTCATGGCTGTCAGCACGCTCTATATCGCGCTTGTGCGACTAGCGCCGGGTGGGCGCTGGATGCTGACTGTGTCCGCTGCCTTGCTGGGTCTCTGCCCGCTGACGGTCATGCTCTTATCGCCCCGCCGCGTCAATTTCACGCTTCGCTGGGTTCTTGTGCTGATTTACGGCGCTCTCTCGATCTCCCTTTTGATCATTCAGTACCAGCCTGCACATGGTCTAGGAAGTGACCCGGAAGCTGCACGGCATGCCATCATGTTCGCCGTTTATTTTAGCTGTTTCGTACTTGTTTCATATACGTATCACCGCGCCACCGCCGGAGCCTTCATCACCATTACAGGTTTCTTCTGTTGGGCGATGAGCTTCCTTGTCACGCCGCTGATCACCATGTACCTGCCTCTGGTCCATATCGATAATGAAGTCTGGGATCTACCAAAATTCGTGGTCGCCATGGGCATGCTGCTGATCCTGCTGGAAGACCAGATCGAACATAACAAGTTTCTCGCTCTGCATGATACGTTGACCGGATTGCCAAACCGCCGCCTTTTTCAGGACCGCTTGGCCGGGGCACTGGAGCGTGCTCGCCGCTCGAATTCTCAGGCAGCCTTGCTGGTGGTGGACCTGGACCGCTTCAAGCAGGTCAATGATACGCTTGGCCATCATGTGGGAGATATGCTGCTACATCAGATTGGAACGATTCTGTCCAGGCGGGTCCGGCGCTCCGACACCGTGGCTAGAACGGGCGGCGATGAGTTTTCTGTCATTCTGGAAGCGCCCACAAGCCGAGAAGATGCGGCGCGCGTGGACCAGTCTTTGATCCATCTCTTGAAGAAACCACTCCAACTGGACGAACATACAGTGCACATAGGCGCCAGTGTTGGTATTGCGGTCTTCCCCGACGATGCCGCCGATATGGAGTCTCTCTGTGTAGCCGCCGACCAGCGTATGTATGCCTCCAAGCATGCATCGACAGACCAAGTCGATAATATGGCCGCTCAAAGATCGAATCATTCCACAGAAGCTTTTCAGGATGAAAAACTTGCTACTAGTTGACCCGATTGAAGTCCTATGCAATCTCAATGAAAAAGCCCGGAGAGTATCCGGGCCTTTTCATCGCATCTTCGCAAAAGTAGCTAGAAGCTAGCAGCTTGAAGCTGTCCTTTATCCGCGTCCACCACCACCGGGACGGCGGCGACGGCTACGGTTTTTGTTGTCGGGCTTTGGCCTGTCCGCGCCTGCCGGTTGTCCGGCGACTGGTGCGAGAGCGCCATCGACTCGATTGAAATTCGGCTCGTTCTCTTCGTCGATTTCCTCGCCACTCACCTCGTCAAAGTCGTCTCCGCCTTCGATCAGGATGGTGCTCTGATTTGATCTTGGCTGGCGCTCGTCGAACTCATTGAGCGGCTTGCTCTGCCTGAGAGGCGCGGCAGGTGATTCGGAGGCAGAAAGCTCCACCTCTTCCACTTCAGCCGGAGCAGTAGCCGGCGTGCCCAGCTTGGCCTTCAGTTCCTTGATCAGCGCCTTACGGCTGAGCTTGATCCGATTGCCTTCGATGGCCAGAACCTTGACCATCACCTGGTCACCCTCGCTCAGTTCGTCCTTCACTTCCTTCACGCGATGTTCCGCGATCTCGGAGATGTGCAGCAAGCCATCGGTGCCGGGGAATAGCTCGACAAACGCGCCGAACTCCGCTAGGCGAACCACCTTGCCCTGGTAAACCTTGCCCACTTCAGGCACCGCGGTCAGGTTGCCGATCATCTCCAGCGCCTTCTTCAGGCCCTCGGCATCGCACGAAGCAACATTGACTCGGCCGGTGTCGTCCACATCGATCTTGGCGCCGGTCTGCTCGATGATGCCGCGGATTGTTGCGCCGCCCTTGCCGATCAGGTCGCGAATCTTGTCAGTGGGAATCATGACGGTTTCAATGCGCGGAGCATAGGCCGAGCGCTCCGAGCGTGGCCCGTCCAGAACCGCGTCCATCTTATCCAGCAGGAAGAGCCGGCCCCTGCGCGCCTGTTCCATCGCCTCAGAGAGAATCTTGTGAGTCAGGCCGCCGATCTTGATGTCCATCTGCAGTGCGGTAATTCCCTTGCGCGTGCCGGCCACCTTGAAGTCCATGTCGCCGTAGTGGTCTTCAGCTCCGGCAATGTCGGTCAGAATGGCGTAGTCGTCGCCCTCCTTGACCAGGCCCATCGCCACGCCGGCCACCGCTCCCTTGAGCGCGATGCCGGAATCAAAAAGCGCCAGGCTTGCGCCGCAAACAGTCGCCATCGAAGACGACCCGTTGGACTCCAGGATGTCGCTGACAATGCGGATGGTGTAAGGCGACTCTTCCGGCGTGGGCAGAACCGCGGTGATGGCGCGCTCCGCCAGCGCTCCGTGGCCGATCTCGCGCCGGCCAGTGCCCGTCATGCGGCCCGTTTCACCAACGCAGAAGGGCGGAAAGTTGTAATGCAGCATGAAGGGCTTCTTCCGATCGCCTTCATAGTTTTCCATGCGCTGACCTTCGTCGGCGGTGCCCAGAGTAGCCGTAACCAAAGCCTGCGTTTCGCCGCGGGTAAACAGCGCGGAACCGTGTACGCGGGGCAGCACGCTGGTCTCGATGGTAATTTGCCGAATCTCATCAAACGCTCTCCGATCAGGCCGGATGCGCTCCTTGGTCACCTGCTCGCGGAAGATCCGCTCACGCAGTTTTTCGTAATAGTGGGCCAGTTTCTTCTTGGCCGCGGGATCGTCTGCGGGCAATTCCGTAGCCAGCTCGTCCTTGATCGCCTTCACCAGATTCTGGCTCTCCAGCTTTTCGTGAATCTTGGTGTCCAGCGCATTCTTCAGACGGTCGCTGACCTTCGCGCTCAGCGCGTCAAAATAAGCCTGATCAAACTCCGGCGCGACAAAGGCCCTCTTGGGCTTGCCGGCCACGGCCACCAACTCCTCGATTGCCGCGACGATCTTCTTGATCTCCGTGTGGCCAAACTCGATGGCCGCCAGAATCGTCTCTTCAGACTCTTCTTTGGCGCCCGACTCGATCATCACGATGCCGTCCTTGTGACCGACGACCATAATGTTGACCGTGGTGGCTGCGCGCTCGGCATAAGTGGGGTTGATGACGAACTGGCCATCCACGCGACCCACGCGCACCGCGCCCACCGTGGCGCTGAAGGGAATGTCACTGAGCGCCAGCGCGGCGGCGGCGGCGTTGATGCCCACTACATCGGGGTCGTTCTCCTTGTCGGCGGAAAAGACCAGCGCAATCAGCTGCGTCTCGTTGCGGAAGCCCTCGGGAAAGAGCGGCCGCAACGGACGGTCAATCTGGCGGCAGGTCAGCACTTCTTTTTCGCTGGGCCGGCCTTCGCGCTTGATAAAGCCGCCGGGAATGCGTCCGCCGGCGTAGGTGTACTCGCGGTAATCCACCGTGAGGGGGAAAAAGTCGATGCCTTCCCTGGGTTCGGAAGAGGCCACGGCGGTGGCCAGTACAACGGTTTCGCCCGTCGTCACCAGTGCGGCGCCAGAGGCCTGCTTAGCCATGCGCCCCGTCTCAAAAACCAGCCGCTTGCCACCGGCAAGCTCTACTGCTACTTCATGCTTAGACATAGAGTCCTCTTTTCGTTGTTTTCGCTTGGGAAACTTGCGGGGGGAATGCGCCGGAGGGTGAATTGGCGAATGGTAGGGACGCGCTCAGCCCATAGCTGTGCGCCGTCCCTGGCTGCGGGTCCGTTTCGCCAGGTACACCATGGCCCCAGGTACTGTTTACAACGGGGGCCGTGACCAATCTTCGGTCTGGGCGCTTCCGGGTCAATGTGGGCTTTCTGGGCCGGCTCTCTGGCTACTTGCGAATACCGAGTTTGCCGATAACATCGCGGTAACGATCGGTATCGTGCGTCTTCAGGTAGTCCAGAAGGCGGCGGCGCTTGCTGACCAACTGCAAAAGACCGCGCCGGGAAGCGTGGTCCTTAGCGTGCGTCTTGAAGTGTTCGGTCAGTTCGCTGATGCGCGCACTCAGTATCGCGATCTGGACCTCCGGCGAACCGGTGTCCGTATCATGGGTGCGGAAGCTTTCAATCAGGGTTGTTTTCTTAGCAGTCGCCAGCACGGCGTTTGTTACTCCTCTTGTCTTCTCAGGTCCACTCTTCAGTGTCTAGTCAGAGACTACCATAAATCAGCGGTTTGCGTCATTCTCTCGCGAATCGAATTCAGCCCGGAACCCAAATGCAAACCCTTCCCGCTCAGCGTGAACCAAAACGGAAGAGCCGATTGTCGAACCGCTCCTTGACGACCTCAGCAACTTGCACATGCTTCGCGTTGGGATGTTCCGGGTTCAACAGGTAATTCCATGTGCGAGGCGCAATCGCGGATGGCACTCGCGCCAGCGACGTCTCCAATGATGCCAGCCAGGTATCGCCGAGATTGCGCGTAAATTCGGGATGTTCCTTCCAGTCGATCGGGGCTATCGTATTCAATTGTTTTACGGCAAGATCATCCGGCGTTTCAATCCTCAGAAGTGTATAAATACGAGGAAGTCCTTCTTCCCTCTCCTTGAGATGCACAAGAACTTCCAACATCGCCGCTGCCGGAGACTCCGCCAGAAAAACCATGCGCCTGCCCAGGCTGCTCCAACGTGAGGAAAACTTCCTCCCACCCCAACCTCCCAAATCGAGATGGTCGCTGATTCTCCAATAGATGGTCATGATTCGTGCCGTGGGCCTTCTACCCGATCCGCTTTCACGCGAAGACCCCTTCGTCAATCTGGTAGAGAAATTCCTCTACAGCGCGTTCGCCGGCTTCCGATTGCAACATCACCAATGCAGACTTATCGTCGAAGCGGCTCTTCTTGCCGCACAACCACTTCCTGCCGTCGTCGCGATCCCCGTAGACCTTCACGGCCAGTTCATACATCCTCGCCACCCGCGCCAGCCGGTCGGACTCGTCCAGGCTGAAAGGCTCCTGCTTCTGCCGCCGATGCTTCAGTGTCCGCGCGGGAATCACCACCTCCAGCAAATCCTTGACGGCAATGCCGGAGTAGGCGGAAAACTCCTCCAACGTCTTGAGCGGCAGTCCGCGCTCAATCTCTCTCCAATCGAAGGTGAATGGAGGCGGGGAAACGACAGGAATGGCAGCAGTTTGACCCATAGGGACATTATGCCACACTTTCCCCGGCATTTTGTCTGAATTTCAAATGGAAAGTCACGACGATAGCAATATGTTGCGTGTGTCTCTTGACACGGCCAGTATATGGTATTAGAATGTAATATATGGGGATTTTATTGGCAGATTAACGAATCCTCCCTGTCGAAAGGCAGGCGGCGCGCCTGATTTAGGGGAAAGCGTCGATAGCAATTCCGGGCAAAGCCTAAATACCCGTCGCACTACGAAGGCGGGATAGTGGTTTGAGGTCCAGGACGCCACCGATTCGGCTCTCTGTAGCGAGAGTGGACGGTCGAAGGGGAAACATGAGAGTCACAAATCCACGCTCGATTGACACCCGCACGGGGCAGCCACCTATAAGCCTGCCGCATGGGTCAATCCTGTCGTGGTCAGGGTTCGGCCATATCTCAACTTACGGGTCACTTCCATACAGGCCCGAAAAGCGAGCTAAAGCCGTTTCAATGAAGCGTGTCAGGCGCTTTGATGCCCGCAAGTCCCTTTCCTCCGCTCGTGCGCGCACCGATTTCTTCTATAAGGCTCAATCGGAAGACCCCTACCCTGCAACGCGGTATGGACTGGACATACGGGGCCAGCGGATTGGTGAGCCAACGGGCGTTCTCGTAAGGGAGCGAGCGACCCAATCCAGAAAGTCGGCACAAATGACCTGATTCTCGAACCAAAAATCTGGCGTGTAAGTCCTTTGTTTTATGCCTGAAACCACCGCTTCTCGTAGCGGGAAGCTACGGGTTTGTCTAGCCGGTAAACAATCAAGATAACCCCCATGCTACATCGTGTTATTGAAAGGTAAAGTTGAAATGTATTTCTTTTTCGCTGATGATTCGAAGCAGAATAACCCCACGCGACCACGAATGGGTTCTCTCTTAGCAACAGGAGGGCTCTTCATTGCAGGAGATAACTTAGCGACACTCGAAAAAAGTTTAGAAGAACTATGCCAGAAAACTGGTTTTCCTAAAAATGAAGAATTCAAATGGTCCCCTAGACGCGGCTCATGGATGCACTGCGGGTTAGTTGATGACGCGAGAAAAGGATTCTTTGCAGATGTTCTTAAAATTTGCGCTACAAATCATGCAACCGCTGTAATAATATTGAGTGATTCAACTAGTCGTACGCCTTGCGATTGCACAAATCATGAAGAATTCACTACTAAGATGCTGATCGAGCGGGTGAATAACCTCGCCGCCTCTTCAGGTTCTGACGCCGTAATAATTACTGACAGACCTGGTGGCGGATTATCGGCAGAAAAAAAGTTCCTCTCCGGATGCTTTGAAACCATCAGAAGTGGGACGCCATTTGTAATGCCAACGAAAATAGCGGTAAACCCAATAGCCACCGACTCTCACCTAATTCGCACACTGCAAGCCGCAGACTTGATCGTCTCATGCACAACCGCATTTGTCAGCGGACAGACGACACTTGCTCCAGAAACCTTCGAAATCCTCAAACCAATGCTCTCACGTAACCTCGACCGGGCTGGCGGAGTTGGTGTAAAAATTCATCCAGATTTCAAATATGCTAATCTTTACCACTGGTTACTTGGGGACGACCTCTTAATCAAAAACATGAATGGACAAACCCTTCCAATCGCATCAAGACCCTATTCGACGGGACCTGATCACTATTGACGCATTTGGGGACCAGGTTACCACGAATCCCCATGTGAGCGAATAGCAAGCCTCTGGCCCCACCGCAGGTGGCTTGCAGATAATTACCTATCCTTGGCGCACAATCCTAAATAGAGTACGTGTGGGCAGACCAAACCACCCCGCCGGATTGGAGTTCCATGAAATACAGCACGGACACCGCCCAACTCCGGTATTCCACTGATTTTTACGGGTTCTCGCGCTCTAACATCTATTCCGTCAAGTATTTACCCGGCCAAAAACCCTGAAAAGCATACCCTACCCCCCGGGGTAGGGTCACCTTTTCTTCGCCTGCGGCATCAGGAAAAACTCAAGGCAATGGCCGGGTGCCCATCCTTGGCGCGCCTTTGTTCTTGCGCCAAGGGTGGGAAACCTCGAAACTCAACCAGCGTTCTTCATGGGAAGAAGGAATGTGCAGGGAAAACTGATCACTGATCACTGACCACTGATCACTGTTCTTGCTCCATCCAATAATTCGCCCGCGCCACAATCCGTGCGCCGTAATCCTGCGCCAGTCGCACTCGAATCGTATGCAGCCCCGGCGTCGTATCGGAGGGGCTGAAGGTGATCAGGTACCGGTTGCGAGCGTGCTGCGCCGACTCGGCGACGCGCTTCTCAAATCCCTTTTCTCCGGTAAAAACGTGGTACTCGCCGCCGCTCATGTGGGCAATCTCTTTGGTCACATTCTTTTTGAATGCCTGCACCAGCATGAACAGCGATGAGATCATGCTCATCGTCCGGTCATCGCCATTGTCTTTGATGTCGTGGCTCAGTTCGGCACGCGCCGGCGTGAACGAAACGCTCAGCACCAGCACGTCAGACTGGCCGATCTTCTCAATCAGTTGCGCGATCTTGGTGTGCTTGCTGCCGTGGTCGCGCTCCTCGCTGATCAGCAGCAGCACGCGGCGATATTCCTTGGGCTGGGATTCAAGCAGATCGACGGCATAGCTGACCGTATCGAGAATCGCGTCGCCGCCGTCGCCCGGCTCCAGATGCTTAAGGTCTTCGTTCACCTTTTCGCTGGAGTGCGTGAAGTCGCGGATCAAATGCGGCTTGGAGTCGAATCCCACCAGCGCCGCCTGCCCCTTGCCGTCGGCAAGAAACAGATCCAGCAGCGGACCCAGCTTGGCCAACTTGCCGAATTCCAGCACGCTCACGCCGCCCTGCTCGACCGCCACCACCAGCGCCACAGGCGCCGTGTCCATCTCCTCCTGCACGCGTATCTTCTGCGGCACGCCGTTATCTTCCAGCACAAAATCCTGCGGCTTGAGCCCGTAGACCACGCCCCCGCCCGGCTTTTCCACCAGCGTAGGCACCAGCACCTCGTTGGCAGTAACGCGCAGGGTGGTCGTCACAGTTTGGGCTTGGGGCAGCGGAAGAGGAGGTTCTGCCGGGGGCATTTGCTGTGCGCCAGCGACCGCGGCGCTCACAAGCCATGCCATGGACACAATACAATAGAGGCGAAAAAAGCCAAATCTCATACAACATATAGTTTACGCGAACATCGATCAGCATACAGTCGCCGCTGTTAGCTGTTAGCTGAAAGCTGTTAGCTGCTTTTCCGCACTTCGCGGTCCAGGCGGTTAATCCACACCAGATAGCTGAGAAACTCCCAGCGCGAGGTCCAGAAAAAGCCCAGAATGTCGCTGGTCGTCAGTGTCTCCGCTCGCTTGCCGCTATACGTCTCGATTCTCCAGCGAAGATATGCGCTCCGCCACGGCGCCAGCCGGTGGCCGCGCGTTGCATTCCACAGAAAACGAAGCGGAGCAAGCATGGAATACCCCTTCGCATTGAGTATAGACTGTGTAACTACAGTGGCCAGTTTTCAGAGATCACAGATCAATTCCTCACCTGTGGCGCGAGCAGATTCATCTTCTAATATATGCTTGACATTCTGAAAATAGTGCAGACAATTCGTCTGGCCACTGGCCACTGACCGGCGTTAACCCGGTAGCTTGCTGAACAAGTCGTTCGAGGACGAATTCAGTTGCGCGATTACATCTTCAAGCGCTGTCTGCTGGGTCTCGGACAAGGAAAGCTGCGTGGAGATCGTTGCCACATCGGCCTGCATCAGGTTGGTCTGCGCGGTGGTCAGTTGGGTTTGCACGTTGGTCACGGCGCTTGAAGCGGCGGTCACCTGGGTGATGGAGTTGTCGATGGTCACGCGTTGCTGGGAGACGTAGTTCAGCGCCGTGCTCAAAGCCGTCGTATCGCTCACTGCCTGGCTGGTGTTCACGCTGCCGCTGGCGTAATCGGCGACCAGGGCGTTGAGCGCGCCAAAGACGCTGCTCGTCCCGCTGCCCAGAAAGATCTGGCTGCCCGGCACATTCAACTGGATCTTCTGCCCGTTTGGCGACTCAAGATAATTCACGTTCGTATCGCCGCTGTAGGTTGTTGTGGCCGGCGATGTGGTTGTCGAAGTGGAAAAAGGAGCCGTGGAAGTCTGCCCGCCTGCAAAGATGTATTGGCCCTGATAACTAGTATTGGCTAGCGAAGTCACCTCATTCAGAATTCCGGCAATCTGACTGGAGATGGACTTGACGTCGCTCGAATTCATGGTGCCGTTATTGGCGCTGGTGGCCAATGAAATGGCCGAGGTCAGCTGGGTAACCACGCTGCCCAGAGCCGAATCGGCTACCTGTAATTGGCCTGTAACCTGGGTGGAACTCGATGTGAAGGAGTCATCCTCCTGAATCTGGTTGAGCAGCAGCACATTCTCGCCCGAGCCAACCGGATTATCGCTCAACGAATTGATGCTCACACCGCTCGACAGTTCTGAGGTCAACGTTTGCACATTCGACTGAATCTGATCCAGCGAGCCCGCCAGATTCGTGATGTAAAAAGGATCCACCCGCATCGCATTCCTCCAGTAATAATAAGGGAATAGTGAACAGAGAATAGAAGAGAGCATTGCGGCAATCGGCTTCTGCTACCTGTTTCCTAGACACTGTTCACTGACCACTGTTCACTGTCTTAAGACACCGTCGTTTGATCCCCAATGTTTAACGCCGAAGCCATAATGGTGTTTAACATCGCGAACACCTGCGAGGCCGCCTGATAACTGCGCTCGAACGTGGTCATGGTCGAGGCCTCGTCATTCAAATTCACGCCGCTGAGAGCATCATTCTGCGTCTGCAACTGGGTCACCGAAGCATTCTGCGCCGTATTTTCCGTTTGCACTCCGGAGACCGTCGCGCCCAGCGTAGTCACAAAGTTGGAGTAGTAATCGGTTGGCGTCTGGCCGCTCACAATCGATTGATTGGACAAGTTATACATCGCAGTGGCATTCGAGTTGTCGCCCGTTCCTTGTGCCGCACCAGCCGCGGCAATCTGGTTCGGATCGGTCATCACCACGCTCATATTAGCCGCGCTGCCAGCCACCACAGTCGGTTGACTGAAGATGTAAAGGGGACTGGCAACCGTGCCGGTGACTCCGTTATAGTCAGTCCCCGCGTTGTTCTGCGTATTGACCGTCGTGGAGATGCTGTAGGCCAGTTGATTGAGCGAAGAGAGAGCGCTGGGAATGTCGGTGTCGCGCGCCGTCAGATAACCGCCCAGCGAACCGCCCCCCGTGGCCAACTGCGAGGTGATATCCGTATTGCCCACAAAAAAATCTGTCACCCCGCTCACCGTGCCAGTGGTCAGCTGGTAGCTCGAATTCCCGGAAACCAGCAGCGCGCCCGAGGTTGTGGTGATCGCCAGGCCGTTGTTCTCAGTCGTAATCTGGTTGATCCCGATCAACTGCGAAAGCTGGCTTATATCCTCCTGGCGCTGGTCCTCGAGCGTGCCCGCGTCGGCGTTGGGCGAGGTGGTCATGATCTGCTGGTTGACCTGCGCGATAGCGCTGGTCAGCGAATTCACCTGGCTGGTTACCCCGGACGCCTCCTGGTTCAGAGCCGACCTCTGTGAGCCCAGGCTGGCTGCTGCATTGGAGATGTCGCCAGACAGCGTTTTCGCTGTGGAAAGCACCGCCTGGCGATCTGGGTTGCTCGTGGGATTGGCTTCCAGCGTCGAAAACGAGTCGAAGAAGTTGGTGATGTCGCTGCCAATGTTTCCGGCGGTTGAAGTGGACGACGAGGCCGGCGTAAAGAGCGCCTGAAGCGTATCCAGCGCCGTCAGACGCGAGCCGGAGGACGAAGCCAACTGTTGCTGCTGGTCCAGCCGCGCCTCCAGAACCTTGTCCCTCGCCGATGTTGAGCCCGTCACCGACACCCCCTGGCCGATGGTGACTCCATCGATGTTGAGAGGCTGATTTTCCTGCCAGTTGGGCGACTCCTTGGTGTATCCGGGGGTGCTGGCATTGGCCACATTATTGGCCACTATATTCAGTGCTTGCTGATCGGCATCCAGGGCCTGCGTTGCGATGCTCAATGCGGAGTTAATTGTTCCCAAGGCCGCTCTCCGTTCGCCGCAATTCGGACGCTTGCGGACCGCCATATTTCATGGGCCCTTGGCGGTATTCCAACTGCCCGACTTGCAACTCAAGCAGCCGGCTCATCACACCCATGTTGGCGCGCGTCGCATCCAGTACCCTGGCAAATACCGCCATATCTCCATTGGCCTCTTTGCACTCAAGAGCCAGCGCCGCGCGGCCAGCCGCATCCCCATGCGTCAGTTCGTTCTGCGCCAAATCGCGGTTCAGGGCCTGGCAGCAGAGCGCCAACTCCTCCAGCCGGTCCGCATCCAATCGCGCCAACGCCTGCGAAGCCTCTACAACCAGCTCCTTCATCTTCAAACGCCCTCGGCTCTCTCCCATCTGCTGCAAGCAATTGCTCCTTTCGCCCATGGCAATCCTCGACTCACGCGGGATGCGCCATCATGCTCCGTGCCCCATCCTCTTTCTCATCCTCAGCGAGCGCAGACAGTCGAAGAACCTGCTTCTCGTCATTACTGACTGGCGAAAGAGTGGAAAACTACAAACCGGCCGTTTTCACGAAGCGTCATCCCCAGGTCTCTGGCTGTGTGAATCTCCACCAGCTCCGTACCCCATCCGTCGCCTTTTGTCTGGCGAAAGGGTGGGAAAATACAAACCTCAAGGATCAAAATCATGCGGTCAGCGCCTGGCACCACGCATCTCCGCTCCGGCTGAATTCAAATCCGGACTGCCCTTAATTGCCCAGCATCGAATCCACAACCTTCGATGCCACAGCCGATGCCGGGACGTTGTAGGTTCCAGCCGCCAGCGCCGCCTGAATGCTGGCAACTTTGTCCATCCGAGCCTCCGTGCCGCCGGCCGTCTGAGAAACCTCGCTCCCCGCGCTGCTGAATGTTGCCTTGTCGCTGCTCAGCCCGCTTCCACCCACCGTCGAGCCGCTCTTCGGCTGGGCCGTTGTGGCTGGTGCGGCTTCGGGCGTTCCAAAAAGCGACTTCAATCCTTCAAGACTGCTGCGAATGTCCATAAATTCATGACTCCTTGCCGATTTCATCGGCGTCCCTACTTATCACTTTAGTCATTTGTAGGTTTTCATGACGGTATTGCCGTGCAATTTCCCGGTTACCTGAGCGGTTACTGATGTGTTACCTTTCGGCGTAAGCTGCTGCAAAATGTGGGTAGCAATTCCAAACCCTCCGTGCTCGCTCAGTCCCCGTCCCAACGACTCTGAGGCAAACGACCCCAGCGCCCCGCCTGAACCCGAGGACGTCTCGTTCTCCTCCCCGTCCAGGCCGTTCCCGCTGGTGAGAGGCTTCAGCATCTCCTGCATCATCTGCGCCTCAAACTCATGCGCCGCCTTCACCAGCCGGGGCTGTGGCGTCACGGATGAAGAAGCCTGGCCAGTACTGACCGGTGCCGGTGTCGCTGCAATCGAACTCATCAGAGTACCTCCAGGTCGGCCTCCAGTGCGCCGGCCTCCTTCATGGCTTGCAGAATCGAGATCACATCCCGCGCCCCCGCCCCTGTCCGTTGCAATTCTTGGACCAAATCCTCCACCGTCGCCCCTTCTTTCAGATCTATCCGGTTCACCGGCTTGTCGGTAGCCTGCACGCTCGTCTGCTGAACCACCTGCGTCGTCCCCATGGAGCCCGGATTGGGCTGCGATACCTCGTTCACCGAGATCACGTTGACACTCAACCCGCCATGCAGAATCGAAACCGGCTGCAGCCGGACCGTGCCCCCAATCACCACCGTCCCGGTGCGCTCGTTGACCACTACCCGCGCCCGCGGAAAAACGTCCACCTCGACGCCCTCCACCTTGTCCAGCAGCGATGCCATCTCCTCATCCGGCAGGGGCGTTACCTCCACCCGGCGGCTATCAATCACGCGCGCACGCTTGGCGCCCAGCGTCTTATCAATTGATGCCGCCATTCGCTCAGCGGTATGGAAGTCGGCATCGTTCAGCACCACGCTGACCACGCGCATCTGCTTCAGCTCAAAAGGCACCGCCCGCTCCACCAGCGCCCCGCCGGGAATCCGCGCCGTGGTCGGATGGTTGGACAACTTCGTATTGCCTCCGCCCGTGGCCATGTACCCGCCCAGCACCAGCGACCCCTGAGCTTGAGCGTAGATCTGCCCGTCCGGCCCGTAGAGCGGCGTCATCAGCAGGATGCCCCCCTCCAGCGACCTCGCATCCCCGGCCGAGGAGACGGTAATATCCACCTTGTAGCCGGGGCGGCTGAACGGCGGCAGCGTGGCCACCACGAAGACCGCCGCCATATTCTTTACCTGCATGTTGCTGGCGCTGTTAGCTCCGGTCTGGGGTATTGTGATGCCCATCCGCTCCAGCGCGGAAATCAGCGTCTGCGCCGGAAATACCGTTTGCGAGCTGTCTCCGGTGCCACGCAGTCCCACCACCAGCCCGTAGCCCACCAGTTGATTGTCCCGTATCCCTTCGATGGTGGCTACGTCCTTGATCCGCGCCATGTGCCCCGCCGCCTCGGAATGGGCCTGTACCCCGAACAGCATCGAAGCAAACAGCAGCGCCACAGCCAGCGCAGCCCACCAGCAGAAGCTTGCGCCCCCTTCTTGCTCCACCGTTCTCCAGCTCGCCACGCGCATTTCTATTCCCTATTCCCAGTTCCCTATTCCCTGTTCCCTGTTCCCTGTTCCCTGCTTTTAGAACACCAGCAGCTTCTGCAGGAAGCGCACTACCACATTCTGCCGGTAAGTGGAGTCATTCACGATGCCCTTGCCGGTCACTTCCAGCTCAAGATCGGTCATGGCCGTCGATTGCACCTGGTTCTGCGCGCTTACATCCTCCGGGCGCACCAGGCCGCGCAGCTTGATCAGCTGTGTCTGCTGCGAGAAAGTCAATTGGCGCGTAGCCTGCACCACCAGCATTCCGTTGGGCAGAACGTCCACCACCTCGGCGCCAAAAGTTGTCGTCAGGCTGGAGTTGGTCGTGCTCTGGCCCTGTGCCGTGAGAGCCGAAGCAGCGTTCATGCTCAGAAGGTTCTGCAGGGCGTTCGAGGTCTTGAGCTTGCCGAAAAGACTGGTTATTGCGGAGCTGGCGTTCGAGGCGCGGGAGTTCTTCACCCCGCCATCGGTCGAGGCTGCCAGGCTCTCGCTGACCACAATCGAGACCACATCGTGCAGCCGGGACGCTTTGGCGTCCGTACCCAGCCGCACCAGCCGGCCCGCCGGACTCCAGATCGAGCCCGCCGTGAGCACCTCGGCCGCCTGCTGCGCCCGCACCCGCTCGATGTAGTTTTTCAGCGCCACCTCGGGCGGGGTTGCCTTGCCCGCAATCCCCGGCGTCGACTTCTTCGTGAGGCTCATCGCAGTTGCCGGTTGAACCGCAATCAGCGCCACCGCCGCCAGCATGATTCCACTCCATAGCATTTTCAATCTCATGGCCGTGCCCTCGTCTCCGTCTGCAAAGCAGCGCGACCGGGCCCCAGGGCAATCGCCCGCACCACACTGCCGCCAATTGTTAATCGCACATCGAGCGAAGCTCCTGGTGCTGCCGGGTTCATCGCGCGAGCCTCCAGAACCGCATCGACTCGCGCCGTGTGCTCCTCTAAAATCAGCCGGTCTCCGGCGCGAATCACAGGAAGAATCTGCGCATCCCCGGTCGGACCCGCCGCCCGCGGAGCTGCTCCGCCGGCTGCGTTGCGATGAGCCGCCACCAGCACCAGCCGACCCGGCCCGCCCGGAACCTGGTCATTGCGCATCAGCAGCCAACGGTCCCCGGTGTGCGGGTCGTCGATCTCGCGAGCAACTTCCCCTTGCACCCCTTGCCCCATAGTTTCTGTCGAAGCCAACCCACCCGACGAGAGCATGACTTGTGCATGGGAGCCGGCCGGCGACTGCGCACAGGCGATAAGCGCTGTCATAAAAGCCAGCAACCCCGTGCCACATGCCATTCTCAGCCCCGCTCGCATCCGTCCCGTTCCCACGCGTCCTCCCCATCCCTGATCACTGTTCACTTATTCACTTGTTCACTTATTCACTTGTTCACTTTTTCACATGTTCACTCATTCACTTGTTCACTCATTCACTTGTTCACTCATTCACTGTTTAGTGCGCCATGTTATTGACTTGGGAGTACATATCGTCGGCGGCCTTGATGACCTTGGAGTTCGCCTCATAGGCGCGCTGCGCCAGCACCATCTGCACAAACTCCGTAACCACATCCACATTCGAGTTCTCCAGGTAACCCTGCTGCAGGGTTCCCAGTCCCTCGGTTCCTCCCGGATTGCCCAGTACCGCATCTCCGGAGCTGAGCGTGGCCTGCAACAGGTTCGATCCCTTACTCTCCAGGCCCCCGGGATTGGGGAAGGTGGCCAACTGCAACTGCCCCAGTTGCGAGGGGTTTTGCTGTCCTGGCAAGGTGGCGTTTACCACCCCATATTCGGTGATGGTGACCGCGGTGGCATTGGGGGGAATCGTTATGGTGGGAATGACCGGGTCGCCGTCCGTGGTCACGATAGTTCCCTGGCTGTTCAGATGGAATTGGCCGGCGCGGGTGTAATCGATAGTGCCATCCGGCCGCTGTACCTGGAAGAAGCCACTGCCCTGGATGGCCACATCCAGTGGGTTCGAGGTCTGGTTCAGCGACCCCTGCGTCATGATCACCTCGGTGGCTGCCGACTTGGTGCCCAAACCGACCTGCAAGCCCGCCGATACCGTGGACTGGCTCTGCGCCGCTCCCGGCGTAACCAGATTCTGGTAGACCATGTCTTGAAACTCCAATCGCAACTGGCGAAATCCGGTAGTCGAGGAGTTGGCCAGGTTGTTGGCGATAGTGTCCAGGTTCAACTGCTGTGCGCTCATGCCGCTGGCTGCTGTATACAATGCTCGAATCATCTTGGCTCCTTCGTCGCCAGTGAATGAGTGAATAAGTGAACGAGTGAAAAGTCTTCAGAAGGTCGGATCGCTGAATTTCCTCTTTCAAAACCCACTGCCCTAACTACGAACCATTGCCTGCGACCGACCTTATTGACCACTATTCACTCGTTCACTTGTTCACTCATTCACTCGTTCACTGACCACTGATCACTGCCGTTACACTTTCGGCAGGTCTTCGGTGGCAATCTTGTTGAACTCGGTATGGAAGACGGTCAGCGCTTTCTGCATCATCTCCGCTTCGCGCTGCATCAGGATCAGATTCATCGTCCCGGGGATCACGCCCTGATTGGCGCCCTCAATAGCCCCTTGGTGAATCGCGGCATCCTTTGAAATTGCCGGCGCTACGCCCTCCGGCGCGAGATAACGATTGACGCCCTCGGGAGTCAACTGCGTGCCTTTCGGAAAGGTGTAAACGCCCACCATGGCCACCACTCCACCAGCTACCGAGACGGTGCCATCCACGCCCACCGTCACCTCGCCGGGCGGAATAGGAATTTTTTGGCCGGTAGAGGACAGGACCGCATCGCCGGCTTCTGTCACCAATTGTCCCTGGGGGGTGCGGTGAAAACCGCCATCGCGCGTGAAGCGCGGTCCGTTGGGGCTCTGCACCATGAAAAATCCCTCGCCTTCAACGGCCAGATCCAGAGGATTGCCCGTCTGTTGAATCGCGCCCTGGCTCAGGTTGAGCCGGTCGCCGCCCAGCAGGCCAAAGTTGTTCACCGTCTGCCCCAACTGCGAGTTCTGGGCGTCAGGCCCCAGCAGCACCGAGCGAAAATACTCCTGCTCGGAACGGTAGCCTGGGGTCGAAGCATTGGCCAGATTGGTGGCCGCGATGTCCAGAGCCTGGGTGCGTGCCACCAACCCGGTCATCGCCGCATAGTATCCGCTGTCCATCGTGCCCCCTCCTGTGCAATAAGAGAATATGCAGGTAGAGGACCGGAAGAGACTCAGAAGTGATTAGAGAAACATCATAAATTGAGCATTAAATAGGGATTAGGGAACAGGGACTAAGGGACTAGGGACTACGAACTAAGGATTGTAAATAGAACATGGAGAATGGGACTAGGTGACAGGGACTAGTCCCTATTTCCCTAGTCCCTTAGTCCCTGTCTTATTGCAGGCCATCGCAGATGATGGTGACTTCGAAACTCGCGTCGTCGAAGTGATACGTGTGGACGAGCTTGAACTCGGGAGACTGCACGTGAATTTTGTAATCCTGCCCGGTGATCACGGTGGGAACCGAGAGGCCGCAGTTGGCCGCCAGCTCCGGCACCTTGCCCTTCCACGTGCCGGCCAGCATATTACAGATCTCTCCGATCCCGTCCTGGACGGTATCGTCAACCTCTGAGAATTCCATACCCGTCATGTGCGCGGCGATCTTCATGGCCGCAGAGGCCCCGCTGCGGAAGACGCAGGCCCCGCTCAACACGCCGCCAAAGCCAACCACCGCTGTCACCGACTCCGGCTCGGCGATCTCCGCCGGCCCCGTATAGCGCTCACACGCGATCCCCAGCATCATGCTAAAGACCTCTTCCACGCTGGTATCCAGATTCTTGGGATCGGAGACCAAATTCAAGGACTCCCGCAATGAACACTCCATCGTATGCTCCATTTCCTGATTGCCGCGGCCCCCTGCTGCCGTGATCGCGGCATTACGCACACCGTTTATAAGCACACAAACACCTCCAGGCTATGCCGCATTCAACAACGGCAACACCCGCTCCTTCACCTGCTCGGCCGTAAACGGCTTGCGGATGTAGCCCTGCGCTCCAGACTGAATGGCCTGCTTCACAGACTGCTCGCTCGACTCGGTGGTGATCATCACCACCGGAACGCCGGGAGCCAGGTTCTGCTCCCGGACCTGGCGCAGAAACTCCAGGCCATCCATTGAGGGCATATTAATGTCGGTGAGGATCAGGTCCACCTTTTGGATCTTCAACTGGTCCAACCCTTCGACGCCGCTACCGGCCTCGAAGACTACCAGTGTATCCAGGCCCGCCTGGCGGAGCGAACGCTCCACAATCTTGCGCATCACCGAGGAATCGTCAACAATCAAGGCTCGCACTTCACTCATGCCTAATCTCCTCTGCTTTCATCCCTATCGGCATTGCCGGCCAATCCTTGAGCGGCATTGCCTTATTTGCTTCCACTTCTCAATTCAGTGAACCCCAAGCGAGCAGATCATATCCTGAATCGAGTCGCATTCCGGCATCGGTCCGCTTTGCGGCCGCCGCCACATTCTGAGCCACAGGCAATCATGTACCCTGACCAGCCGGGACTCAACCGGCCGCACCTGTTCGATGGATTTTGAAAGAGCACGCGCCAATACCAGCTCCGAAACGCCCTCCACCAACTCCACCGCGGGATATTTCGCGCTCAGCATGCGGGTGTGCGCCGGGCCAAACAACGAATCCTGCACCAACCCGCTTTCCACCCTCAGGCCGCTCATCCGCTCCACGGCCAGGGCCAAAATCGGGTCCAGCCGGTCCTCAAATCCCATATAAAGAATCTGACCGGCGGCCATCCGCAGTGGAAGAGCGCCAAAAGCGTCTACAAACAGCCGGGGAACCAGAACAGCCAGCGCATCGGGATCGTGAAACTCCAAAGGCAACACCGGACAACTCCACTGCAAGCCCAGAGCCCGTGTGACCAGCTGCTCGCTCACCCCCTGCTGGCGCACCAGCCATTGTCCCACCCTCCCGGACTTGGCCGCCCGCTGCGCATCCATTGCCTGGCGCAACTGGATGGAGGTGATCCAGCCCTGTTCAAGCATCATCAGGCCAAGCGGAATGCGATGCCGATGACTCTCGGCAGACTGACCCAGGCCGTCCATCTCGCGGCGCACCGCCGAGGCCACCAGCGCCGCCGTGCACGCGGCCGAGCAGCTCCAGCCACCTTCGAATATCGGCGCCTGGCGACTGCGCCACAGATGCAGCCATCCCGAGCCGCAATCGGGATTGGCGCAGGTTTCAAACAGAGCGCCCCGAGCTCTGCCGGCCAGCGACGCCGCACCCTGGAACTCCGCCGCCCGCCGTTCAGGCTGCCCCGTCTGCTCCGGCCGGCTCAGCACGGTCAATGCCTGCTCCTGCTCCTGGCCCCGGCTCTTGTTTCGGCTCAGAAAAGGCATCGGATGCTCTCCAGACGCTGCCTGGGCGAGGCCACTTCCGTCACCCTTAAACCAAAGTTGCCGTTCACCAGCACCACCTCGCCGCAGGCCACAATCTTGTCGCCGACGATCAGGTCTACCGGGTCGGTGACATTGCGGTCCAGCTGCACCACGTCGCCCGGACCGAGATCAAGAATCTCGCCCAATGGCAACTCCTTGCAGCCAAAGCGCAGCGAAACCTCCAACTCAACATCCATCAGAAGATTGATGCCTGGGCTGAGCGCCGGCGGCGGCGGAGGCGCGGGGGCAACGGCGGGCCGGGCGGCGGGCTGCGCTGCCGGCTTGGGAACGCGCACCTCGTCGCGCACCAGAATCGTAAACATACGCTCGCCGGACTTCAACTGGAAAGCGCGCGAGACCTTGTTCTCCCCGGTAATCTCCTCGAACTTCTCGACGCGGCACTTTTTCCCCGTCTTGGCCAACAGCTCTCCAGCCGCGGCATTGGCAACCTCTTTCAGAATCTCGCCCCAGCCGGCCTTCTGGTCCACACCCTCGCCCACCAGGGGCGATTCCAGAATCAAGGGGTCCAGGATCACGCTGAAGCGGCCCTCTTCGTCCCCGGCTATGGTGGCGGCAAAGCCAAAGGCGCCCGCCGCCATTGGTTTGGGCAGCGACTCGACCAGCGCGGGCTCTCCGGCCAGCGCCTGGGAGAACAGGGTGGTTGCAGCCTCGATCCAGCACTCAAGATAGCTCTTCATCACTCAGCCTCGATGACTGTCCGCTCGATGCGCGCGGCGCGGTGCTCTCCCTGGCGTATGGCCTGTGCCAGAGAAAGCTTCTGGCCGCCGACCCTCCATTCGGACAAGGTGTTGGCGGCCACGTCCAGACGCAGAACCGTGCCCGGCTTCAGGTTCTCGATGGCGCTGGCCGCCATCCGCGCCGTGGGCAGTTGCAGCGAGGCGCCAAAGCGGATACGGCGCACCGCGGCCTCCATGTGCGCCCGAGCATCACTTCCGTGGCGGCGCCGCCGGGACCAGTCCGAGGTCAAACGGCGCAGGATGGTGGTGGCCACCACCGCCGGAAAGGCCAGGTTGAGCAATCCCGAGCTGTGCGGCATGCGAATCTCGAAGCTCAGGCAGAGGGTCTTTTCCGTGACCGACATGATGCGCGCTAGCTGGCCCTGCATCTGGCGGCGCTCGAAGTTGAAGTTCAGACCCACCGGCTGCCAGGCCGTGGTCAGCTCCCGGCAGATGATCTCCACCACGCTGCCCAGTATCGACTCCTCGATGTCGGTCACCTCGCGCAAGGGGCCACTCCGGCCCTCGCCGCCCAATAAAAGATCGATAATAGGAGGAGCCAAAGCCAAATCCAGTTGCAGCACGGCAAGCGCCCCCAGCGGGTCCATGCGCACCGAAGCCACGTAGCTGATCTCGGGAATGCGCTGCAGAAACTCGTTGAACGGGATCTGTTCGGCCGAGACCAGGTTGACCTGGAAACGGGTGCGCAGCCACGCAGCCAGGTTATGCGTCAGATTGCGGGCAAACTGGTCGTTCAACATGCTGATGGCGCGCAACTGCTCGGTCGAAATCTGGCCCGCGGAGGAATAATTGTAGGGGACGGCCCGGGGCCGCGCATCGGGCTTCTGCGCCTCGGGCGTAGCGTTGATCGCCGCCGAAAACATGGCGTCGATCTCGTTCTGCTTGAGTGTCTTCTCCATCATGGCGCTACCCTCGCAAAAAAGTGAATAAGTGAACCAGTGAATAAGTGAATAAGTGAAAATCCTTCTGTCAAAGACTGTAATCGTCTTTGAGTTTCTAATCACTCTTCGTCTTCCACGAATAACTCTTCCTTGTTACCTGCTTACTGACCACGATTCATTTATTCACTTGTTCACTTATTCACTCGTTCACTGGTTCACTTATTCACTGGTTCACTTATTCACTGCCCTTCAACGCCGTGCCCGTTCCGCTTTCTGGGAGCGCGAACGCTCAAAAGTCCCCTTCGCTGCCAGATCCTTGAGCGCGCTCCGCAGATGCACCACCGCCGAGGCATGAACCTGAGAAACCCGCGACTCGACCACCCCCAGCGCCAGGCCGATCTCGTGCATGGTCATCTCCTCGTAGTAGTAGAGGCTCATCACCAGGCGCTCCCGGTCGGGCAGATTTTGTATGGCCTCGGTCAGCCGCTCTTCCAGTTCGCCCCGCAGGCAGTTGAACAGCGGGTCATCCTCGGGACGGCTGGGAATATAGGACAGCTCCTCCTCGCCTGAGTCCTCGTTGCGCTCCAGGTGCAATGTGCCAATTTCCAGGCCCTTCAGATCGCCCAGCAGTTGCTGGTACTCGTCCAGCTTCAGCCCCATCTGCACTGCCACTTCGCCCTCGTCCGGCGCGTGTCCCATCCTGGCCGTCAACGCCCGGATCGCCTCTTCCACCGCTCGCCCCTTCCGGCGCAGCTCGCGCGGACTCCAGTCCAGCGTGCGCAGGCTGTCCAGAATCGCTCCCCGGATGCGGAACTGCGCATAGGAGCGGAACTGAACCTTTTTGGTCGGGTCGAATTTGGAGAAAGCATCCATCAATCCGACTACCCCGGCCGAGACCAGGTCCTCAATGTCCACATGCTGGGGCAGCCGCTCGTGTATCCGGCGGGCCAGAAAACGCACAATCGGCAGGTGCTCCAGCAACACCCGCTCCTGCTCGCTGGTCAGCATTGGCAGTTGCGCGCCGCCCGGAGGATAACCATCCCCGGGAGGAGTGCGCCGCGGCACCTTCTGGCTTGCAACCGTATTCGCCGTTTCAGTCGCCATTCCGCCCCTTCTTTACAAACCTCTAACTTGGCTCTACCCTGTTACCTGTTCCCTGCCTTTTCAACGCACCGTTCCCACTGGCCGCAGGCGAATCTCCGGTGGAATCTCCCCTGCGGCCACTACCGCCAGGCGAGGCATCACCGGCTCCAGCCAGCGCTTGACGTGATAACGGGCTGGACTAGGACATAAAAGCACGGGAAGCGCCGCGGCGGAGGAGGCGGGGATAAGCCGCCTCAAAGAATCGGCCAGGCGGCGGACCACAGGCGTTCCCGGCGTGGCATTCGAGGCCAGCATCCTCTGGCCCATATCCGGCGAAAGCGTGTTTTGAATCTCCTCTTCCAGCGCCCCATCCAGCAGCAGAACCGGCAACTGGCCTTCGCCGTCGAGCATCGGCTGAATCAGCCTCCGGCCCAGCGATTGGCGCGCGGCCTCCACCAGCGCCACCACGCCCTTATTCACCGGCGCGGTCTCCAGCATCGATTCCAGAATCGTGCCCAGGTCGCGGATCGAGACTCGCTCGCGCAGCAGTTGTTCCAGCACCCGGCCCACCTCGCCCAGGGTGAGCAGCTTGGGAACCAGTTCCTCCAGCAGCTTGGGATGGCTCTCATTGAGCGCATCCATCAGGCGCTTGGTCTCCGAGCGGCCCAGCAACTCCCAGGCGTGGCGGCGGATCAACTCTCCCAGATGGGTGGTGATGACGGTAACCGCATCCACCACCGAGTAGCCGGCTGCGTTGGCCTGGTCCTCCAAAGCCCGCTCAATCCAGATGGCGGGCACTCCAAATGCCGGCTCCCGCGCCTCTTTGCCGGCCAGCGGACGCCGGTTGGGATCGCCCGAGACGGCTAGCAGCAGCGCTCCCTCGGTCTGCCAGCGGCCAATCTCCATCCCTCGCAGGCTGAACAAGTACTCGCGCGGTCTGAGGCGCAAGTTGTCGCTGATATGCACCGGAGGAACCAGAAAGCCCATCTCCGCGGAAAGATGGCGGCGCAGGGCACGCACCCGGTTCAGCAGTTGCCCGCCCTGCTTCTCGTCCACCAGCGGAATCAGTTGAAAGCCAATCTCCAGGGTCAGATCCTCCAGGCGCAGCAGGTTGGCCAGATCGGTGTTCTGCGCCTCGCCCGGCTTTTTCTTCTCCGCCACCCCCGTCTCGACTGGCGGAGCTGCGGCGGCGCTGGCCGCCACCCGGCGTCCGGCAAAAAACAGAAGGCCTGCCACAATCAGGAATGAAATTTTGGGCAATCCTGGAATCAGGCACATGGCTGCGGAGACCATGCTGGCCACGTAGAGGGTGACCGGCTTAGCCAATAGCTGGGCGCGAATTTCGCCGCCCAGCATCCCGGCGGAGTTGGCTCGGGTCAGGGTGATGCCCGCGGCTACCGAGACCAGCAGCGACGGAATCAGGGTGACCAGCCCGTCGCCCACCGTCAGCACCGTGTAGGTGCGCGCCGCCTCGCCCAGCTCAATGCCCTGCTGCAGGGTGCCAATCAGCAGGCCGGCGATGATGTTGATGCCGGTAATCAGAATCGTGGCCAGAGAATCCCGCTGGTTGAAGCGCGCCGCGCCATCCATCGCGCCGTAGAACTCCGCCTCGCGGGCAATTGCCTGGCGGCGCTTGCGCGCTTCCAGTTCGTCGATCAGGCCGGCGTTCATGTCCGCGTCGATGGCCATCTGCTTGCCCGGCAACGCATCCAGAGTGAAGCGGGCTGTCACTTCAGCGGTGCGGACCGCCCCATGCGATACCACCAGAAATTGAATCGCGATCAGGGCCAGAAACAGCACGAAGCCCACCACGTAGTTGCCGCCCACCACAAACTGCCCGAAGGCCTCGATCACCTTGCCGGCGGCGGCCGTGCCCTCCGAACCGTGCAGCAGAATCCTGCGGCTGCTGGCGATATTCAGTGAAAGCCGGAAGAGCGTCAACAGCAACAATAATGTAGGAAAGACGCTCAACTCAACCGCGCGGCGTATCTGCACTGCGGAAAGAAAGACGACGATCGAAGCGGCCATCGACAGGCTCAGCAGAAAGTCCAGCGCAAAGGCCGGCAGCGGCACCAGCATGACGAAAATCACGCTGATGGTGACAATCGGCAGCACGTACTCGCGCAACCGATGCAAAAACGACCCAGCGGGCATAGGACCGGCGGCCATGGCGGTAGTGCTCATTGGGAATCTCCTCTAACAGGTGGAGTGCCGGAACCAGGATTCCCGGATGAGGGTGGAGTTCCGGAACCAGGTCGCCCGGTTTGTGTAGCTGCCTGGGCGGCTGCTCGCGCCTGCCCTCGGGCCGCCGCTTCGCGCGCTCTCTTCTCGCGCATCTCGGCCTCCAGCCGCTGGCGGTAGAGGTAGGCGAGAATGGCCGCCACTGCGGCATACAGATCCGCCGGAATCGGCTGGCCAACCTCCACCGAGCGGTAGAGCGAGCGGGCCAGCGGAGGGTTCTCGATAATCGGCACCCCCGCCCAGCGGGCCTCGGCCTTGATCTCCTCGGCCAGCAGGTTGCGCCCCTTGGCCAGCATCTTGGGCGCTTCCATGGTGGCAAAATCGAAGCCCAGGGCCACCGCGTATTCTGTCGGATTAGTCAGCACCACGGCGGCCTTCGATACGTCGGCCTTCACCTTGCGGCGGCGCGCCTGGCGCTGCAGGTTGCGGATGCGCCCGCGAATCTGCGGGTTGCCCTCTGTCTCCTTGTACTCGTCGCGTAGATCCTCGCGGCTCATCTTCAGCCGCTTCTCGCGGCTCTGCCACTCCACCAGGTAGTCAATCAGAGACCAGCCAAAAAGCAGCCAGGAGGCCGCCAGCAGCATCCCATAGACTTCCGTGCCCAGCAGCTCCAGCCGCGTGGTTGAAAACGGGGGAATGGTCATCTGCCTGGCGATGCGCTGCACGCAGAAAACCGCCAGAATACTGGCCGGAATCAAGGACTTGGCCAGCCGCGCGGCGGCCCTCAGTGAAAACAGGTTCTTGATGTTGGAGACTGGGTTGATGCGATCCAGCTTGAAGGCCACCGCCTCAACATGGAAGTTGACCCCGCCGGTCTGCAAGACGCCTATTCCGAGCGCCCCCGCAACCACGGCCGCCATCACCACCGCCGGCGGCCCGAGTATCTGGAAGGTCATCTTGCGCAGAGCATAGAGTGTCGGCTGGATCTCGCTGGGTTCCCAGTGGGAAGCATAACCAAGATTGAGGAAGGCGACAAAGGTGTCTTTCCAGATAATCAGAAGATGGCTGCCCACCGCGCCCAGCACCATCACCCCGGCAAGCGTTCCGGCCGCGGCTGACAGCTCCTTGCTGTGCAGTATGTCGCCTTCTTTGCGCGCTTTTTCACGCCGGTGCTGCGTTGCCTGTTCGGTGGGCTCTCCGGGCATGGGCTATCCTCCCAGACCTAAGGCCGCCGTCTGGCCTGGCGCGGCGATCAAACGCTCCGCCAAGTCCAGCAGCCCGCTGAAGCGGGCCTCGATGAAGCGCGGCCAAAGGGCCAGCGAGCCGATCAGAATGGCAAAGCCGGTCAGGGTCTTCATGGGAACGGTCAGCATCATCACCGGCAACTGCGGGCTGAGCTTGCCCAGCAGGGCTACGGAGATTTCCACCAGCATGGTTGCCGCCAGCACCGGTGCGGCCAACTCCACGGCGGCCAGAAAAATGCCCCCGGCGGCGCGCACAATCTCCATCGCGGATGTGGGAGCCAGCGCGAAGCTGCCCAGCGGCGCCGCGTGGAAGCTACGCACCATCGAGGCCAGCATGATCCGGTCAAGACCGGCGGTAATGATCACCAGTGTGCCCATCAACTGAAACAGGTCGCCCAGAAGCGGCGTTTGAATCTGTGAGGTCGGGTCCAGAAGGTTGACCATTGAGAAGCTGAACTGTACGCCCATAATCTGCCCGGCAAAGATCAGCATCTCGTTCAGCAGCGTGAGCGTCAGTCCGTAAACCAGCCCCACTGCCAGCTCCCCCAATAGTGAGGAGAAACCAAGAGTGAGTCGGGCGTTGGGCAGCGTGGCCACCAGCGGCGCCAGCAGGAAAGCCACCGCGCCTACAAAGACCGCCTTGACGCGCATCGGCAATGCCGTCGAGGAAAAGAACGGAGCAAAGGCCACCATCCCGCTCACCCGCACCAGGGTCAGCGTCATGGCAGTCAGAAAGCTCGCCCAGTCCGGCATCTTTTTTAGCCTCTAGCTGCTAGCTTCCAGCTGCTAGCTTTTCCTGTTCGCTCATGGCCTCTGAGGGCATCCCATTCTGATTCCGTCAGAGCGTTGCGTAACAAGTCGTCCGCTCTAAAATCATTTGCATTTCCCAACTTCAGCTTCTAGCCACGAGCTAGAAGCTAGTAGCTAGAAGCTAGAAGCTGCTTCTTCACCCGGTGTAACGGTGCAAATCCACCAGCAGCCGAATCGTATACGACGCCATCCGGCCCAGAAACCACGGCATGCCCACCAGCAAAATCATGGCGATGGCCGCCAGCCGAGGAACGCTGGTCAGCGACTGCTCCTGCAAACTGGTCAGGGTCTGGAAGAGGCTCAGCACGAAGCTGATCACAATCGTTGCAATCAGCAGCGGCGCGGCCAGAATCAAGGCCTCCTTCATCAGTTGGCGCAATATTTCGGAAACCATGTCGGGCGTCATCTTCCCTCCCCCTCAAAAGCTCTTCAACAACGAGTTGGCCAGCAGGTTCCAGCCGTCCACCATCACAAACAGAAGAATCTTCAGCGGCGTCGAAACCACCACCGGCGGCAATTGGAACATTCCAATCGAGGTGGTAACCGCCGCCGTCACCATGTCGATCAGCAGAAACGGCAAGAACAAAACCGCGCCGATAGCAAAGCCCGCCTTCAGCTCGGAGAGAATGTAAGCCGGCATCACCACCCGCATGGGCAGGTCGTCGGCCTTCGCGGGCCGCGCAACCTGACCGGCGGCGGTAAACAGGGCCAGGTCCTTCTCCCGCGCATACTTCAGCAAAAAATGTTTCACCGGCTGAGAGCCGCGGTCGATGGCCTCCATGCCGGTGATCTGACCGGCGCGATAAGGCTCAACCGCTTGCTGGTCCACCTGATTGAGCACCGGTGTCATCAGAAACCAGGTCATCATCAGGGCCAGGCCCATTAGCGTGGGGTTGGAGGGCGCCGTCTGCGTGCCCAGCGCCTGGCGCAAAAAGTGAAAAACCACCAGCAGCCGCACCATCGGCGTCGCGACCATCAGAATTGACGGCAGCACCGTAATCAGCGTCAGGACCAGAAGAATTGTCCACGGCGTTGAATCCGACGGACGCAGCTTTGCATTCAGATCAGGCAAAAATGGCACGCTTGCCGGAGCCGCCAAAAGCAGGAAAGCTACCATGAGACCCTCGCCGCCTGCGGCTTCGCGCCCCGCTGCCTGCTCGCGGCCTCTCGCGCGCCCGTGGGCCGCATCGCCCGTTCATCCAGCGCATAGAAGGCCGGCGCGCCCTCGGGCGAAGTGGCCACCAGAAATCGCCGCCCCTCGGCCTCCACCAGCGCCAGCGACTGACGCGGAGCCAGAGCAATCCGTTCCAGCAGTTCCAGCCTCGGCTGCTTGCGCCCGCCGCCGCGCAATCGCCCCAGCAGCCAGCCCGCCAAGCCGCCAACCTGCTGCCCGCCCTCCGGCCTGGTCTTCTCGCTTGCTTTCATTCCTCGGCCTCTCCGCGCCTTTTTGAGCGACTAGCGCCTCAGTCCCTATTCCCTAGTCCCTATTCCCTGTCCCTTCACGCCAGACGGGTCAAGCGCACCGCCAACTGCGTATCAACCACTTCAAACTCGCTCCAGGCCAGCTGCACATCGCCTGCCGAAAGCGGCATATCCTCGCCATGAGCCCATTGCGTCTCAATCACCTGCCCCGGCTCCAGGCTGAGCAGATTGCGTACCCGAAAATCTCGCACCGGCACGGCCACTTCCAGCTCCACCGGCAGCTGCGCCACCGGCTCGGAGAGCTTGATGATGGCCCCTCCCGGCGTATGAATCGTTGGTGCCTGCACCTCTTCGATGCCAGGCTCGACCTCAACCGCCTCAGGGGTACGAGGCGGTGCGATCGTTGCTGGCGGCAATGGGTTAGCGGTTGCCATTCGATGAGAAATTAAGCAGAAATATGACCAGAAATGGAACAGTCGGATTGGAAAAAATTAAGGAATGGATGAATCACCCAGCACGGCAAGCGCCTTGAGAAGTTCACGCCTTCGCCACTGTGGAATCGCTTCTTGGTTCAACCTAAGGAAACTCTAATTAAATCGAAATTATGAAGGGTACGGGCTTTAGCCCGTACATAAATACAGCAAAATCAACGTAGGCTTTAGCCCCTGAGGGAATGCAAGCTCAATAGAAGCATTTGATCAGAGGTTCCCTAATGATGCTCCGTGTCGGTTCTTGGTTCAACTGAGTATGCTCTGTGCCCCATGTATGACAGCGTCGGCTTTGTCAAGGCTCTTTTTTCAGGCCTTTGGCCGTATAAAGAGCGTAGGGTAGCGTCTGTTTGGGAAGGGCGGTGTCAAGGGCGC
>Ga0302319_10003849_pt1 | contig 31058 bp, 39 predicted proteins | sample Bog_T0_2_FD_203319 | JGI IMG/M metagenome (GOLD analysis project Ga0302319, IMG submission 203319) | Peat permafrost microbial communities from Stordalen Mire near Abisko, Sweden - Bog_T0_2 | ecosystem: Environmental > Terrestrial > Soil > Wetlands > Peat | place: Sweden: Abisko, Stordalen Mire... | reverse complement strand
ATCGGTCAAAGCAGAGGCCAAGCGGCTTAAAAAGAGCGTCTTTCCTGAATACGAGATCGGCGTCCTCCATAGCAAAATGAAGCCGGATGAAAAAGACAAAGTCATGCTCGACTTCAAGGCCGGCAAGATCCATATTCTCTGTGCAACATCAGTGGTCGAAGTCGGTGTGAACGTGCCAAACGCAACGTGCATAATAATCGAAGGGGCAGAGCGGTTTGGATTGGCACAGCTCCATCAACTCCGTGGCCGCGTTTTGCGCAGCGAGCATCAGGCGTATTGCTTTATATTCGCCGAAAAGGCCGGCGCAAAGACTTTGACCAGGCTGAAAAATTTCACCAAAGCCAAAAATGGCTTCGAGCTCGCCGAATATGATCTGGCCGAACGCGGCACAGGTGATCTGTCCGGTCTGAAACAATGGGGTATTTCCGACATTGCCATGGACGCCCTCAAAAATCTAAAGATGGTCGAAGCCGCGCGAAGCGAAGCAGGACACCTTCTCGATACTGACCCGTCATTCTCGCGTTTTCCTTTAATTAAAAGAGAATTGGAGAAGAGAAAGAGTGATGCGGTGCATTTCGAGTAGATTGACATTCTAATGGCCAAGGAGTAATCTTTCGCCAGAGAACGGACGGCATGAAGCTGTTCAAAGATAAAAACGAAAGGTGAATTATGAAAAATGAAGACTGGCTTCTAGAGGCATTGGTCGATTTTTACCACATCACTGAATCTGATGTCACCCTGACTCGCGCAGAGGCCGCCGCGACAGACAAAAGCGTGATCGAGGTTTTAATCAAAAGCGGCAAGGTCACCGATGCGCAAGTCCTCCAAGTCAAAGCGGCGCAGTTCGGAATGGAAGTCGTCGACCTCCGGGGAATCGAGATTCCCCGAGACGTGATTGCGATCCATCGGGCCATCGGCGAACTGGCGTGGGCCATGCGTATCATTCCGCTGAAAAAAGAGCCTGGTTTGGTGACGATCGCCACCGACGACCCTTCTGATACCGCTGCGTTCGACGACTTGTACTTTTTGTTGGGTTGCGATATCCGGATCATGGTAGCCCCTCAAAACGACATCGACGAAGCGCTCAAAAAATACTACTCGGCCGATGAAGCGGCCGGCAAGTCCCACAAAGAAAGAATGAAAGAAATCGACGCCGAGTTCAGCTGAAGACCTTGTTCAATTCAAAAGACCAACTCCCGCCTGGACGTTGGTCTTTTTTCTTTTGTCCGCCCTCTAGGATTCGAACCTAGGACCCCAGAGGTATAAGCTCTGTGCTCTAACCAACTGAGCTAAGGGCGGTTGGTTTCGAATCAAAAATATCACAAAAAAGCCGTTAGGGCTAATCCTTTTAAAAAACTATGCGATTTCCTCCCTCTTTTTCGGCTGTATCCCATGCGCCACCAAAATCGATTCAAATTCATCGCGCTCGATGGTTTCTTTTTCGATGAGGCGCTTTGCGATGGCGTCGAGGAGCGGTTTGTGCGTTTTTACCGCAGTTTCGGCGCGCTTTAGCGATTCATTCATGATGCGCGAGACTTCGGCGTCTATCTCGCCGGCGACATGCTCCGAAAATTCGCCCGCTTCGAGCCCGTCGCCGAACATAGCACGGCTCTCCGACGCTTCAAATGCCATGGCACCGAGCTTGTCAGACATGCCGTAGCGCGTGACCATGTCGCGTGCGAGAGCAGTCGATACTTGCAGATCGTTCGAAGGGCCGGTCGTGACGTCGCCGAATATCATCTTTTCAGTGACATAACCGCCGAGAGACATGGCGATGGTATCCAAAAACGCTTTTTTTGACTGGAGCTTGCGATCTTCGACGGGCAAATGGAGCGTGTAGCCACCAGCGCGGCCGCGGGCGATGATGGAAATTTTATGCACAGGATCAGAATGTTCCAGGACCGAACCGACGAGAGCATGGCCCGCCTCGTGGTATGCTGTGATCTCCTTTTCCTTTTTCGACAGGATATGGCTCTTGCGCTCCGGACCGAGCATGACTTTTTCTATCGAGCGTATCAGATCATATTGCGAAATCTTCTTGCGATCTTCGCGCGCAGCCAAAATAGCGCCTTCATTCATGAGCGAATATAGATCCGCGCCGGAAAATCCCGGCGTGCGCTCGGCTATGACGCGCAGATCGACGTCTTCGGCAAAAGGCTTTTTGCGGGAATGTATCTTTAAGATCTCTTCGCGGTCGTTGCGGTCGGGCAGATCGATGATGACGCGGCGGTCAAAACGGCCTGGGCGAAGGAGAGCGGGATCGAGGACATCCGGCCTGTTCGTCGCGGCCATGACGACGACGCGCTCGTTCGGCTCGAATCCGTCCATCTCGACCAATATCTGATTGAGCGTTTGCTCGCGCTCGTCGTTGCCGCCTCCCACTCCGGTACCGCGTACGCGTCCGACAGCGTCTATCTCGTCGACGAATATGATGGCTGCCGGCGATTGCTTTGCCATTTTAAAGAGGTCTCGCACGCGGCTGGCGCCCACGCCGACGAACATCTCGACGAATTCGGAGCCTGATATTGAAAAGAAAGCCACCCCGGCCTCGCCAGCCACTGCACGCGCTAATAATGTCTTGCCCGTGCCGGGCGCGCCCATGAGCAGGATGCCTTTCGGGATCTGTGCGCCGATATCGAGGAATTTTTTCGGATTTTTAAGGAAATCGACGACTTCGGACAGTTCCTGCTTTGCTTCCTTTGCCCCGGCGACGTCTTTGAATGTGACCTTTTCCTTGCCGTCCTCTGGCATACTGATGCGCGCCTTTGATTGGCCAAAGGAAAATACCTGCATGCCCGCCCCGCGCATCTGCCGCGTCATGAGCCAAAAGAAGAAGAGGATAAAGAGTATGGAACCGATCGTCGGCGCCAACGTCTCGAACCAGAACATAAAGCCTGACGGCTGTTCGACAGTGATGCCAACCTCGCTCAATTGTTTGGACGTGATACCATAATTCTTCAACGTGTCGGTGAGCGAAGAATTGTCTTCGATCTGCGTCGTTTTGACCGTGCCATCCTTGTACGTCGCATCAACGCTGCTGCCTTTGACCGCGATCGAAGCGACAGACGACGAAGCGATGCCATTTGCAAGGTCAGTCAAGCTTGTCGGCGTGCCGGACGTGCCGCTCTGGGCGATGGCGGAATAGACGCTGACGATGAGAAAGAGGATGACAAGACCCGCCGAAATCGTGTTTATCCAGCCCCAGCGCGGCGGCAACGGGCCTTTTTTCTTTGGCTGGTTTTTGAGCGGCGGCTGATTCGAATTGTTCATCGTACCGTTAGGATTCATAGAGTAATGATTATACACAAAAAACGCGGTTTGTCATCATCATGACGGACAAAACGGCTTCCCGTGTCACACAAAAAACACCGCAGGATTGCTCCCGCGGCGTGTGAAAAATCATGATCGAGCTGTGACAGCTATGTCGGAGGGAGGATCTTTACCTCCCAACGCAAGAATGCCTTGAATCTGTTCCATGCGATGCCGGTACGCCCGAATCTGCGATAGCCGCTATGCTCGGGGACCGGCTTCGGCTCCCCCGAACAGCGAGCGCAGCGCTCGTTGTCGCACTTGGCGGAGACATCGATCAAATAGTACTTATCGCAACGGCCTTTGGCATCCGGTGAAACAAGCCAGCACATAACCGGAAATTTAAAGAAGCGCTTGTCCGAGATCCTCGGCTCCATCTGTATAAGGTATTCCGATGGCTTGCGATTCAGACGCTCTTCGACCAGAGCCTTGATCTGGTCCAGAGAATAAGAGCCTTTCATGAGATAGACGCGAGAACGGGGCCTGTGACAGACAGGACATGGCGAGGTGGTCTCGCCTTCGACTGAATTTGACAGCCGAGGCCTGGATCTGGGAATTATCAACGGACCGGTGCGACGACGAGATTGGGTCATGCTTGCCTCCAATGGTTATACAACTTGGTTGATTTTTTTCAATATTTGTAAGAACTTTAAAAACTTTAGCCTTTATGGTATCATCTATAAATGGAAAAGTCAAGAATACCATAATATGGCCATCCTAGAGAACAAAAAGATATATTTCGACTACGAGATCCTCGAAAAATTCGAGGCTGGTATCGAGCTGCTTGGAACCGAGGTCAAGTCGCTCCGTTCAGGCAAAGGATCTCTGGTCGGTGCATACGTGATAATCCGAGGCGGCGAGGCGTATGCATCAGGCATGGACATCGCCGCGTATCAGGAAAAGAATGCGCCGACGGGCTATGATCCAAAGCGCCTGCGCCGTATCCTCCTTTCAAAGGCAGAGATTCAAAAGCTTGCCGCCATCGAAGCAAAGAAAGGGTTGACAATAGTGCCGATTTCGATATATAATAAAGGCACGAAGCTCAAGCTCGAAATCGCGGTCGTCCGTGGCAAAAAGACTCACAACAAAAAAGAGAGCGATAAGAGCCGCGACGTCGAACGGGAGGTTCGGAGAGAATTCAGCGATCGTTGAAAATTTACCTACGGGGATGCCAGGCATCGACAGGAGATTCCGGCCGTCCCGCGCGATGAGAGCACCGTTAACTCTTTAATCTGACGGAAACGCCAACTGCAAACACAGTAGCTAAGGGCAAGGTTGCTTCGCCGTATTTTTCGGCCAACAGCTTTGCTTTCGCGCTCGCTTAAACTCGTTTTAGGTCAGCACGGCGCTTCGCTATCCGCGACTGCAGGATAGTAGAGGTGATATAACCGCAGCCACTTAGGTGGATTCCCTTCCCGGCTTCCACTCGAACGTTTCGGGAATCGTATCCTTTGCATTTCGCTCGCTTTACGAGCAAAAGATATTAAACGCCGCAAGGCCCAAAGCGATCTATCATCGTACACGCGTCTCGGTCGCTCTTTTGCACGACGGTTCAATTCCGTCCATCTCCACAATTTGACAAATAGAATACAATATGCTACTATATGACATAGCAGTTTTGAGGTATTCCTGCCTCAAAAGAAACAACAGGACGAAGGTGGAATGCCTTCTTTGAAAAAATGAATGCAAAAACTTTTTTAGCTTCATTCCCCGATTCGGAACTTGCTTCGCGTCTTGCAGAATTGGTGAACGATGGTGCTGTGCTAAATGAAAAACAACAAGCATATGTGAAAGAAACCGTGGTATCACAGTGGGGAACTGATTTTGAAGATTGGGCTATAGCGCTCGCCACATTCATCAATACTTGCCATTAACCAAGACCTTCATGAGACTGACCTTCAAAATTCTTCTCGCGAAGGTCTTTCTCTTTTCCAAGATTTCTACCGCTTTGGAATGCCGAGATCCCTGCAAATCTTTGCTGCAAGAAAATCATCGATCTCCGCATGTCGCGGCACCGAAGAAGTCTTTCCTAAAAGAGTATTTTTGAATATCGAATGCCGCCCGCCTTCTCGGACAAGACGACGGCCATGAAGTCGAATGTGTCTGACCAGGTCGACCCGCTTCATGGTTATGCGGGCAAAGTTATTTTGATAAGTTCCCTGCGGGGAGAGACTCGGCTCCTTTTGAACTGTGATCGCGAAGATTGTCGATTCGTCTCTAGGATAAGTGCCAGCGCCTCGCGAAGATTCTCGCGGGCCTCTGTAAGAGTCTTGCCCTGCGTGTTGACACCGGGAATCTCTTCAATCCAAGCAATGACCCAGTCCTTGGTCTTCTTGAATACAGCGGTGAATTGATTGCGAGTGGTCATAAGTATCATGAGTATAACAGAAAGGGCGTTTAGAATCAAAATAAATTACTAGTTCGGAAGTGCTATAATCATATTTCACATGCCCAATCCCGAAACCACCTGGAAGATATACGACGCCAACGAAGCTGCCTGGGAGGCGATGATCGCCGATTGCAAGAAGGCGACAAAAAGCATCGTCCTCGAACAGCTCATCTTTGTCACGGACGATTTCGGCCAGCGATTGATCGATGTCTGCGCCGAGCGAGCGGCGGCGGGGGTAAAGGTGCACTTTCTCTGGGATGCATGGGGTTCGTTCTCCTTTTTCGGCTCGAACATCATCGAAGATCTAAAGAAAAAGAATATCGACCTCGTCTTTTGGAAGACGATAATACCGGCATATTACAAAGCGCCGAATTTCCGCTCATGGTTCTTTCGCAATCATCGTCGCACCCTCGTCATCGATGGCAAGGTAGGATATACCGGCAGCATGTGCGTCAAGGACGGCATGAAAAACTGGCGCGACACCAATCTGCGGGTCGAAGGCGTGATCGCCGGCGAGATGCAAAGCGCGTTCGACCGCATGTGGGCCAGGGCACTCGATCAAAAATCCCTGCCGAAGCGATGGAAGGCCAGAGACCCTGAATTCCGCTATCTCACCAATTATCCCCTGCCTGGCCGACGGCATCTGTATTCCGGACTCATCGAGGCCATCCGCCATTCCCGCAACTATATCTATATAACGACTCCGTATTTTGTCCCGACGCGCCGCCTTGCCCGCGTCCTGCGCCTGGCCGCCCACCGCAATGTCGATGTCAAGATCATCATGCCGGAAAGCTCGAACCATCCTTTTGTCGACTTGGCCGCGCGCACATTCTTTTCCTCCATGCTTTCATCGGGCGTAAAGATATTCTTGTACCAGGGGGAGAACATCCACGGTAAAACCGCCGTCATCGACGGCGACTGGTCTTCGGTCGGCTCGATGAATATGGATGGCATCAGCCTCCTCTATAATTTCGAAGCGAACATCGTCTCGACAAGCCCGAAATTCGCCGAGGAAATGGCCGCGCATTTTGTCCATGACCTGCAAAAGACGAGAGAGGTGGCCTTGGCCGAATGGGAAAAGCGCTCGTTCCTCCAAAAATGGCTCGAATTCCCGGCGAGGTTCGTCAGGAAGTTCTTGTAAGCCGATTTGCGCCGCCCTTCCCCTTGTGCTATACTTTCCCCTACCTCCTTGGCAATCCCTCGCGTACGAATAAATCATCAGATAAAGGCGCCGCAGCTGCGCGTCATCACCGAAGACGGCGCAAACCTCGGCGTGATAACTATTGCCGAAGCTTTAAAGGAAGCCAGGAACAGGAGCCTTGATCTCATCGAGATTTCGCCCAACACGGTCCCGCCGGTTGCGAAAATCATGGATTATGGTAAGTTTCAGTATGCCGAGCGCAAGAAGCAAAAAGAGTCTAAATCGCGCGTCCAGGCCTCGGAATTAAAGATAATCCAGGTGAAAATCGGCACAGGCGAGCATGATCTCGAGCTCAAAGCCAGAAAGGCGTCCGAATGGCTGGCCGAAGGAAACCGGGTCAAGATAGACCTCTATCTCGTCGGCAGGGCAAAGTATATGGACATCAATTTTTTGAAGGAGCGCATGGATCGGTTGTTCAAGCTCATCACCACCGAATACCGCGTGGCGAGCGAGCCGACGAAGGGGCCGAAAGGATTGAGTGCGGTGTTGGAGAAGAAAAAATAAGGAAAAAGCAAAGAAGCAAAAAGGAAAAATACAATGAAAACAAACAAATCATACGCAAAGAGGCTCAAGGTGACGAAGAACGGCAAGCTTTTGGGCCGCGGCACCGGACAGAACCATTTCAATGCAAAGGAAAGCCGCCGCACGCAGATGCGCAAGAAGCGCATGGGCAATTTTGCCATGTCGAACAAAGCAAGAAGCCGTTTCTTGGTCAACATGAAATAATTTTATAAAGAATTAAGAAAAAACTAGACACACTACCATGAGCCGAGTAAAAAAAGGAGTCAATGCGCTCAAAACCCGCAGAAATATATTGAAGCAAGTCAAAGGCTACCGCTTTCGCAGGTCAAAGACCGAGCGCGCCGCCTATGAGGCCATCTCGCACGCCGGCGCTTATGCCTTTGCCCATCGCCGTGACAAGAAAGGCGACTTTCGCCGCCTCTGGAACGTCAAAATAAACGCCGCACTGCGCCAGATCGACGAGAAGAATTCCTACAGCAAATTCATCGGCGCTCTAAAAAAGGCAAAGATCAATCTCGACCGCAAATCGCTCGCTCATTTGGCCGAATTCAAACCGGAGACGTTCAGACAGGTAGTGGCAAAAGTGAAATAAAGCTCAAACAAGAAAAAGATAAATTAAAAAGTTTGGCCCGCATAATGCGGGTTTTACTTTGTGCCGTAGAGCTCTTTCCAGACGCGTCTCTCTCGAGCGAGCTTTCTCTTATAATCTTGAAAATACTTGAACTTCTGACCATCTTCCGTCATCGGAATGAAACCAAGAGAACCTTCGGTTATGACGTTGTTGAGAAAAAGCTTGATGCCACCGGAGAGATCTGTGCCCATAGCTTCAAAGACTTTAGCGGCTTTTTCTCGGGTTTCTTCGTCTACGCGGACCTGAATAGTAGTTTGCATCAAGGAATTATACTGCAAATGTACGTACATTGTAAATGAGACCAACCAAAGGACATTATCCACCTCACAGAGTCCGTTTTCTTATAAAAGAAATATGAGCAGCATTATCTGTAAAAACAGTCTTTAACTGGGTGATAATTTGCCTATTTCCCTTGGCCAAAACGACTTGCCTTTAAAATTCGCGTCATTTAAATCTAAATTACTATGATCTTGCATAGCAAACTCTATTTTATGCACGGGCAACGGTGGTGATATACAATTTTAGAGCCATTTTACAATGTACGTACATTGTAAAAACACCATAATAAAGAACATCACCTCACGACGCTATTTTCTATTTGAATAATAAAGGAAAAGCCCGCGAGGTGCGGGCTTTTTTGTTCATAGATGAAACTTTGGCCTTTCACAAATATATTGCCAGAGATTTTTTGCAAAACCTGGATATTTTATCATAAAAATGTCTGCGTGATCGTCGATTATGACATCGTCGAATTTTTGATCTTCATCAAAGTCATCTACACCTTGATCGAATAGAAAGAGGTGGAAAAGCTCATGGAGCATCGTTTTCGACCTTTCTCCGTCATCGACATCTTTTTTCATTGTGATCAGCCATGCGTTGCCAAAGCTATTCAATGTCCCGCGCCAACCTTCATCAAGCGATGCTGCCGTCAGATAAAAATCAATCTTAAACTTCATGAACAATGCCAAGACCTCGCCAGAAGTAATCCTGGCGAGGTCTTTCTTGAACTAAATTTTCAATAGGGGCCATACACTACCTCCTTTCTGAAACCAAGCTAGCACATCAATCCTTTAATTACAATTTTATTCCAGAACATATTCTTTCTTCGCCTCCGGCACTATAGCATTGACGCCCAGATTATCGCGCAATTTTTGCGCCAGGAACATCGATGTCTTCGGTTCGCCCATAGTGACGAAGACTTGCTTCAGAGTGTCTTTTGCATCATTCACGAATTCGACGAGATGATCGCTGTCTTTGTGCGAGGAATAGGCAAGAATTTTTTTGACGCTTGCGCGCACGCGAATAGTGCGGCCTTCCATGACGACTTGCGGCAGACCATCGATGAGCTGGCGGCCGACCGTGCCAGCGCTCTGATACCCCACTTCGATCAACGTATTTCTTGCATCAGGCAGATAGAATTCCTCGTGGCGCGTTATGCGCCCACCCATAGACATGCCGGAACCGGCCAAAATGATCTTTGGACCCGGAATCTTCTCGATATTCTGCGAAACATCCGCTGTCATGACATACTCGAGCCGCGGAAAAGAGAAGATATCGCCATTTTTTTGTATATCAGCCCGCGCCTCATCGTTGAAGAGGTCTTCGTGCCGCTTGTAGATATCCGTGACTTTGATGGCGAGCGGCGAATCGACGAAAACTGGAATGGAGGGAATTATTTTTTCTTGGACCAAATGATCGAGATCATACAGGATGACTTGCGTCCGCTCGATGGAAAAAGACGGGATGACGACCGTGCCTCCCCTTTTGGCCGTCTCATTGACGATATCCGCGAGCATAGTGCGGCATTCGGAGCGCGGCTCATGATTGCGGTCGCCGTAGACGCTTTCCATGATCAGATAGTCGGCACCATCGACAGACTCGGTGTCACGAAGGAGCGGCGCCGGCGTGTTGCCGAGATCGCCGGTAAAGACAACTGTCCGGCCGTTGTCGAAGGAAAATTTGTACATCGTCGAGCCAAGGACATGGCCGGAATCGAGGAGGTTCAAAGAAAAGCCTGGAAATTTTGTTTCCTCATGGTATTCGAGCGTTTTCCAATTCCTGAACGAATTCGTGACGTCGTCCAGATCATAGAGCGGCTCTTTGCGATGGTCGCGGCGCGCTTCGCCGGCCAGGATGCCCGCGCCGTCCTGTAAAATCAATTTCGCGAGCTCGCGCGTTGCCGGAGTCGAATAGATCTCGCCATCAAATCCTTCCTTTATCAATTTCGGGATGCGGCCAACATGATCGAGGTGAGCATGAGTTATAAAAAGATACTTGATGACTTTTGGATCGTAACCGAAAGGATACCAATTGAGCGCTTGTGCCGCCTTTTCGCCCTGGATAAGACCGCAATCGACGAGCGCTTTGACGAAAGAATCCGCTCCTGTCGGTATTTCCAATAAAAAATTCGCTCCAGTGACCGAGCCGACGCCGCCATAGCATGTGAGCTTTGGATTATTCATCAAACTATGGACAAAGTATAACACGGCGCCGCCTTTGCCATAAAACCTGAATCGCCGCACCAAACGAGTGATGAGGCGATGCAGGCTACCGAGGCATTGAACTAAACTTTGTGAGCTTAGGTGGGTTTCCTCAAGGCGAACGCCACGGCGCCGCCTAATGTGAATTTTATAAAATAAGATTCATTGGAATCCCTGAAAAATTGGTATAGGTTTTTATGCTTCAGTAACCTGGTTCAAGTATGAACCTAAAAATAAAAGATGCAACGGTGGATAACTATTCTGAAATCTTTTTCGCGCAAAATCAAGGGTGTATCCGGTGACTATCCGAGTATATCGTCCAAAGCGACGTCATAGAGTATCTTTTCATGGACCGTCTTGTAGTTCATGAGCTCCGCCGATTTGAACCAATGGGCTATCTCGTCACTGGCCTCCTTGACCGAACCGGAAGCGTGGACGACGTTGCGCACAGCGCGTGCGTCGCCATCAGACATCTGATATGAATCGAGGACAAAGTCGCCACGGATGGTGCCCACGCCGGACGAGAGCGGCTCGGTACTGCCGACGAGTTTGCGGACAATCTGTACGGAATGGGCGCCTTCGAGGACAAATGCGACGATGGGACCGGCGGTCATGTAAACAACCAGATTTTTGAGGATTTTAGCCGTTATTTCGAGCGGATCATTCGATGGCGGCTTTATGCCTTTGCTCTCGTAGCTCTTGATCGTCTTCTCCCCTGTGACACGGCGCCACGCAGGATCGAGCGTGTAGTGCTTTTCAACGAGCTCTGGCGTGGCCATCATCATCTTCATGGCGACGAGCTTTAGGCCGACGCGCTCGAAACGACCGATGACTTCGCCGACGAGTCCGCGCTGAATGCCGTCGGGCTTGATTATGACAAGAGTGCGCTCGTGCTTTGGGTGGTTTGTATTTTTCATAGTGAGAGGATTATAGCATAAGATTTATAGAAGTCTCTGTAATGGTCATTATTGTTTATACCGTCAGTATCTCCGCATCCCCTTTGGTTATCAAAACTGTATGCTCGAAATGCGCCGCGGGAAGGCCGTCAGCGGTGATGACAGTGTAATCGTCGGGAGCTTGATAGACTTCTTTGCCGCCTTGATTGAACATCGGCTCTATGGCGATGGTCATTCCGGGTTGGAGGACCGCCTTTTCGTCGCGAACGCCGGAAACATAATTCGGCACATACGGTTCTTCGTGGACGCCATAGCCGACGCCGTGACCGACCAGTTCTTCGACGATGCCAAACCCTGCGCCACGGCCGACGCGCTCGACGGCAGTGGAAATATCGAGAATTTTTTTGCCCCCTTTTGCCGCTTTTATGCCAGCCACGAGGGCTCTTTTGGTCGTCTCGATGAGACTGACGAGCTTTGGTTCCGCTTTGCCGACCGGCACCGTCACGGCCATATCAGTGAAAAGGCCGCGATGCTTTAGGCCAAAGTCGATGCTAACGATGTCGCCCTCTTGTAAAACACGGTTATTCTCTGTCGGAATGCCATGCACCACTTCCTCGTTGACCGAAACGCAAATGCTCGCAGGATACGGCCTCTTCGCGCCTTTTGGCTTGAAGCCGAGAAGGCTCGATGTATCGCCGGAACCGTCCGTATCAGCCTCTTTTATGAGCCGCACCGCCAAAGCGTCGAGTTCGCGCGTCTCCAGTCCAGGCCGCACGGCTTCTACCAGCTTTTTCATCACGGTCGCATGGCGCCGTCCGCCTTCGCGCAGGATCCTGATGTCTTCCTTGGTCTTTATCGTGATCATTATCCTTACCCTACTCTAATCCGGCTCTTTTCACAATATCCTCGTATATTTTCTGGACGGACCCCTCACCGTTTATTTTCAGAAACAGATAGTTCGGATTGCCTTTAAAAAATTTCAGTGCTTCGGTCACTTCCTTTTTATACCAGCCGAGGCGCTCCTCGATCGAGGCGGGGGTGTCGTCTTCGCGCTTGCGCTGAAGGAGCCGTTTGACCGCTTCATCGTGGCCGATATCGAGATAGATGACGGTCGGCTCGTTCAATCCGTAAAAATCAAATACCGAGTCGAGCGCGCCGGCTTCGTGGTATTTGCGCGGCGTGCCGTCGAATATGATATGGTCGCCTTCCCGATAATCGCCGACGAGCATGTCAGACCACACGTGGATAGCCATGAATTCAGGCAGGAGATCTCCCGCCTCGAGGACGGTCCGCGTCTTGCGCGCAGTGAATGAATCTCCCTTGCTGAGGTCGCGGAAGCCTTGGCCGGTCTGCACATACAGAACGTTGCGCGAAGGGTCTCTCTCTTTCAAGAGCTTGATGAGCATCTCTGCCTGGGTTCCCTTGCCCGAGCCTGACATGCCTATAAAAATGAATGCGCGCGGTGACATGGGTAGAGTATAACAAAAAAGGTCGGCTCATGCCGTTCCCTTTTTCCACTCTTTATTTTTACATTCTCCTAATACTCTCTCATCGCTATCTGCGCGTCTACCTTCTTGACCAGATCGAGGACGACGGACACGACGATGAGGAGCGCCGTGCCGCCGATGGCAAAGGTGGTGCCGCCGGTGAATCCCTGCATGATGAGGGGCAGCACTGCGATGATGCCGAGGAATAGGGCTCCGACGAGGGTGATGCGGGTAACGACGCGGGCGAGATATTGCATGGTCGAATCGCCGGGACGCACGCCGGGGATGAATGCGCCGGACTTTTGCAGATTCTCGGAGATCTGCTGGGGATCAAAGGTCACCGCGGTGTAGAAATAGGTAAAGAGGAAGACGAGGATGAAATAGCCGATGCCGTAGATCCACTGGTTGCTGACCCAGGCGAGGAGCTGTGTGGCATACGTCGCCACCATGACGTTCGATGAATGGGAAAAGAAATTGCCGATGATGCTCGGGAAAAGGAGTATGGAAAGGGCGAATATGATCGGGATGACGCCTGCCTGATTGAGGCGCAATGGCAAATAGGTCGAGACTCCTCCGTAGACTTTGTTGCCGCGAACCTGCTTTGCATAGGTCACCGGCACCGAACGCTCGGCTTCGGTCACATACACGACGGCACCGATGACGACGACGCCGACCGCCAAGCCGACGAGATAGATGGGAATATTAGAAGCCAGGAAGCCTGCGGCGAATTGTCCCGCCACGCCCGGCAATCGCGCGATGATGCCGGCGAATATGATGAGCGATACGCCGTTGCCGATGCCGAACTCGCTGATGATCTCGCCGATCCACATGAGGAGCACCGAGCCGCCGGTGACGACGAGCACATTGACGAGGAGCACGAACGGGGCAAGATGCGGAATGACATTCTGATTCTCAAGGAGGATGAGGAAGCCGACGGATTGTATCATGGCGAGAGGCACGGACAGGACGCGCGAATACTGCGACAGCTTTTGACGGCCGGCTTCGCCGTCATCATGGAGCATGTTCTTGAGCGACGGCACCATCATGGTGAGGAGCTGCATGATGATGGAAGCGGTGATGTATGGACCGACGCCGAGCATGACGATGGAGAGGCGCGATATGCCGCCGCCGGAAAAGAGATCGAGGAGGCCAAAGAATTGGCTCGAATTGATGAGCTTGTCGAGCGTCGAAACGTCGATGCCAGGCACGGGGATCGCCGCGAGCAATCGAAAGACGACGAGCGCGCCCAAGGTAAAGAATATGCGCCTCTTCAGGACCGGATCCTTGAATACGATGCCTATTTTTTTCCAAAATGTGTCCATGTATAAAAGTAAGTATAACCGAAACTAAGAAGCTTTTCCTCCCGCCTTTTCTATCTTTGCTTTGGCGCTCGTGGAAACTGTGACTTTTGAAAAATTGAGTTTTTTCGTCAATTCTCCATCGCCAAGAATTTTGATGGCGGGAATTTTCCCATTTTTCATCTCGATCAAGCCGTTCTTTAAAAGAGTCTCCGGCGAAACCGTGTCCCCCGCCTTGAAAGCCTCCTCTATGAAAGAAAGATTGACGACGAGCTTTGCGTCCGTCATCGGCCTGTTGATATTGACGCCGCGGCCGCGCAGTTTCGGGATCTTTTTGATGAGATCGCGGAGCTCGGGACGCTTCTTTCTACCAGCGCGGGCATTCTGGCCCTTGGTCCCCTTGCCGCTCGTCTTGCCACGGCGTCCGCCGCGTCCGACTTGCTGGGACTTCTTGAATTTATTGATAGGATTGAGGGTGTGTATTTGCATGGTAGTAAGATGCTATTTCGTCTTCGGGACAGCCTTTTCGGCAACGATTTTTTCAGCGGCTTTCGCTCCCGGTCTGCCTTGCGTCGACAATTGCTGGAGAGCCTGGACGGCGGCGCGTGCGATGTTCAATTTATTTTTTGAAGGGGAACGGAGCTTTGCCACGACGTCTTTCACACCGGCCAAGACGAGCACGTTGCGCACGGCCGAACCCGCGACGAGACCGCGGCCTTTGACCGGCATCATCTCGACGCGAGCCGAAGAATATTTCGCATACACTGAATGAGGGATCGACATGGAGGGCGTCAAAGCAATCTTGAACATGTGCTTTTTCGCGTCGCGCGTGGCTTTGTCGATTGCGAGAGTGGTGTCGATGGCCTTGCCCAATCCGACGCCGACGCGGCCCTTGTGGTCGCCCGAGACGACAGCGACCGAAAACGTAAAGCGACGGCCTCCGGCGGCAACGCGGGTCACACGGCGGATGTCGATCATTTTAGTATCGAATTCCGGCTTTACCCGTTCTGCGCCGCGATTTCCTCCTCGGCGCGGACGTGAATCACGGCTATTCTTCATACGCGGCGGGCGTGCATCGAATGCGCCCGGTGCTGGCTTCCCTGTTGAAGGAGAAGCTGTCAAAGCGGTGGGAACGGCCGCGACTGGGGCCGTGCTTGCAACCGGCGCAGGTGCGGCCGTCTTCACTTCCGTATTTTTTTGTTTGTTTTCTTCATTCATAAAAATTAAAATTTCAATCCTCCTTCGCGAGCGCCTTCGGCCACCGCTTTGATGTGGCCGGTGTACAGGTAGCCTCCGCGGTCAAAGACGACAGAGGCAATCTTAGCTTCCTTGGCTTTTTTTGCAAGGAGAGCGCCGACCTCGCGCGCCCGCTCCGCCGGCGTCTTGCCTTTGCAGTCCTTTGACCAGGCGGAGACGAGCGTCGAGCCCTTGTCATCGTCGATCAATTGCAAAAAAATGAATTTGTGCGATTTAAAGACGGAAAGGCGCGGCCGGGCCGAGGTGCCGGAAATTTTGGCGCGTATCCTCTTGTGCCTTCGGGCGATCTTGTTCTGTTTTATCTGTGATATGTTCATGGTTTTACACGGCTTTCTTGCCCTGCTTCCTGCGGATGACCTCATCGGAATAGCGGATGCCCTTGCCTTTGTACGGCTCGGGCTTTTTCACCGCGCGGATCTGTGCGGCGAACTGACCGACTTTCTCCGCATCGATGCCGGATACGCTTATGCCGCTCTTGTCGGAAACGACCTTGATGCCTTCCGGAATGACGAGCGACACCGGATGCGAGAAGCCGACATTGAGGACGATCTCCTTTCCTTTGACATCGGCCTTGAAGCCGATGCCCTCGATGATGAGCTTTTTCTCGTAGGCCTTGTTGACGCCGGCAAGCATGTTTTTGATATGAGACGCGTACGATCCCCAAAGAGCCAGGTTCGGGATGTCTTCGCGCGAAGGGGCGATGGTCACAGTATTGTCTGCGATAACGACAGAGATATCATCGCTAAAAGACTTTTGTATCTCGCCGAGGGGACCTTTCACGGAAAAGACGCCTGCGGAAAATGACGCGGTGGTCTTTGCGGGGATGACGATAGGTTTTTTTGCTATGCGTGACATAGGATTAAATAGTTGAAAGTAGCAAGTTACAAGTTGCAAGAAGAAAGCTGCATTTACTTGCGACTTGATACTTGTAACTTGTAACTTTGAGATAGTTCATAATATTTACCAAATTTTAAAGAGTATTTCTCCGCCGACCTTTAGTTTTTTGGCCTCAAAGTCCATCAGGATGCCGCGGGGCGTCGAATAGACGATGTTGCCATAGCCTTGTTTGAACGGTTTGATATCGCGCGACTTCTGATAGAGGCGGCGCGACGGCTTTGACACGCGCAGAACGCCATGGATGCGAGGCTCGCCGTTTGTGTACGAAAGTCCGATTTCAAGGGTCTGAAGTATGCCGCTTCCCTTTTTATCAACGGACGAGAAATATCCAGCCTTCTTTAAAATGTGTGCGATCGACTCCTTGAGCTGTGAATGCGGCATGGAAACAACTGCCTTGCCGGCTTTTGTGGCGTTCGATGCGCGCGTTATGAGGTCTGCGACAGGGTCTGTTACCATGATGATTTTCGGATGCCCGGAATGACGCCTTCGTTGGCGAATTCACGGAAGCAGATGCGGCAAAGGTCAAAATCGCGCATATAGCCGTTCTTTCTTCCACAACGGAAGCAACGGCGAACGACGCGCGACTTGAACTTCGGCTTCTTTTTCGACCTTGCTATGACTGATGTTTTTGCCATCTGCTTGTTTTAAACGGGTTAAAAACTGGACCGGTGAGCTTCTCCTGTGATACAAGAGCCTGCTTTCGGTCGCGTACGCCGTATATTGGACGTGAGGAGAGTGTAGCAAAGGCTGGGTTTGAAGTCAAATCTGTGCATATTTTAAGGCATTTTGGAGCCACTTGACAAACATATACCTTAAGAGTATAATATTGGTCGTAAGCATGTGAAAAACACTTGCTGAACCGTCCAGGAATCTTCTCGGTTCCTATCATATACCTTCCGAATGTTTCGGCCGGAATGATCCCAATCATGGGGAATGGTAAGTCTCTGAAAGGAGATAAAAATGAGAGAGTACATTGTAAACCTCACGAACAACCTAATCGGCAAGCATGGGTTCGACCTCATGTTCAACAGCATGAAGACAAGAGACCTGGCAGACGGTTGGGAAGGAATTTTTGTCAAATTGATCTGCGACACAATCAGTTCCCGCGATGTCCGCGAGATGTCGCCGGAAACACTCGGAAAAGTGATGTGTTCGCTCGAAGGATCTGAACTTCCCGCTTATAATCCCGGACTTTACTTTGGCAAGCCGGACCAGTATCTTCGGGGTATTGTCTCAAGCTTTCTGGCTTGGCAGATCCGTTATCGGCTTGATGCATCCGCGCTTGAACGCCACAGCAAAATTCCGCCGTATGTCTCAAAGAACACGGTAGCGAAGGTCCATGATTCCGGTTTCAAGGCTATCATTGATGGCCTCGCAGGGAAGCGGACTCAAAAAATCCACACGACGGAAGACGCTGTTCGGCTTACCTTGAACACAGGCTTTACCAACGACGACAAGGGTGTAATGCCTGAAGTCCTCGCATACCTGAAACGGCATCCCGAGCAGGTCATGGAATACGGCATGCAACTCCAAGATGCTTACAACATCGAAGATCGCCGGACTCCTATGGTGAAAATGGCGCTTACTCTGAAGTCCGCGCTGAAATAATTTAAACATACCGTCCACGAAAGCCGCCTGGCTCTCGTCGGGCGGTTTTCTTTTTATTGACTTTTTCTAATTGCAACTCTGTCTCAATTAAATCCAATTATATGGCTAACTTTCGTAAAGTAGTTGAGACTGAGTCGCAACTAGATTTTCTATGTAAAAAGGATGGTCAAGGGGGACGGTAGTCATAATTTTCATCAACATTTACAATGTACGTACATTGTCATACACCCATTAAAAGAAGACTACCCTCGGCACGGTTCGCGCAAGGATAATCGGCAAAGGTTGGCTAAGCTTCCTTTTTCACCACATCGATCACCCCATCCTCGATGTCATACATCAATTGTGACAATTGAACGTGCTGTTTCTTTGTATCACCATGTTCAGAAGAGAGACAACCTCCAGCCTGCTCCAGTTCTTTCATGACTTCTTCTTTTGATAGAAAACCAAGTCTGTACTTCATTACAGAATGTTTGATTGCAACATCAATGCAATCAATTGAATTGACGCCGGATTCGTTCGGAACGTCGGTTTCCTTTAACCATCGAATCAACATCTCTTCAACTTCCGGATCACGAAGGGACTTTTCTTTTGCAAGAGAAATGAGCACTTCTTCGGTTATTTTTTCAGAAAATGGTTTACCTTCATTTATTGGAAATTCGTCCATATGTTATTTATTTTTCCTACTTCCCTTTCCCCTTTTCCTTCTTCTCCTTTAACTGCAGTCCAAGCTCGTTGAGCTGTTTTTTGTCTACACTAGAAGGCGCGGCCATCATGAGGTCTTTGCCTTCACCGTTCTTCGGAAAAGCGATGACTTCGCGGATGTTCGGCTCGTTCATGAGGATAGCCATCAGACGATCGAGGCCCCAAGCGATGCCGCCGTGCGGAGGCGCGCCAAAACTGAAGGAGTCGAGCATGTGGCCGAAGTTTTCCTTTATCTTGTCCTCCTGGTGGCCCATTATTTCAAATACTTTTTTCAAGCTTTCCGCCTGGTGATTGCGGATGCTGCCGCCGCCGATCTCGAAACCGTTCAACGCAATATCGTATTGCGTCGTCAAAATCTCGCCGATGTTTTCTTTTTTCAAAAGCCAATCCATATGCTCTGGCTTTGGCGCTGAAAAAGGGTTATGGGTGAACGTCCAACCGCTCTGTCCATTTTCTTTGTCGGTCTTTTCAAAGAAAGGAAAATCGATGACCCAGCAAAAGGCGAGGCTGTCAGGATCATTCTTGTCCTTGCGCAGGTCCGGCTTGTCAGAGCCATATTTTTCCATCGCTTCTTTGTAGCTCAATCGCGGAAAAGGTGTTTCTTGAATTTTCTTATTCGGTGCGATGGCTTTGACCAGAGCAATCAAAAGCCGTTCGTTGACCGCCATGACGTCTTCGCGTATGACAAAGCTCATCTCCATGTCGAGCTGGGTGAATTCCGGCTGTCTGTCGCCGCGGCTATCCTCGTCGCGCATGCAGCGGGCCAGCTGGAAATATCTCTCGAATCCCGCGACCATGAGAAGTTGTTTGTACTGCTGAGGCGACTGTGGCAGTGCGTAAAACTTGCCGTGTTCGAGACGAGAAGGCACGAGAAAATCGCGCGAACCCTCCGGTGTCGATTTCGTGAGGATTGGCGTCTCTATTTCCGTGAAGTTTTCTTTTGCAAGGAAATTGCGGATGAAAAGATTCAGATCATGTCTCGTGCGGATGTTTTTTTGCAAGCGCGGTCGTCGCAAATCCAAATAACGATAGGCCAATCGGCTGTCCTCGCCTATTTCGCTGCCATCGCCACGAATGTCAATCGGCGGAGTCTCCGCTCTGTTCAGCACTTTTATTTCAAGTACTTCGAGCTCGACGGCTCCGTTCGCTTCATTTTTGTTTATCGTCTTTTCCGGTCGCGCATTCACTTTCCCCTTCACCTCGACCACCCATTCTGGACGAAGAGCCGAAGCGGCAACGCCCGCCTCCTTGTGATTCGGCAAAACGACGGCTTGGACGCGACCCGTCATGTCTCGCAGATCGAGAAAGATAAGCTTGCCCATATCGCGGCGCACATCCACCCAGCCTTTTACGACAACTTCCTTGCCGACATTGGCCGGAATATCCTTTATGTATGTTCGTTCCATGAGAGACATCGTAGCATAAATATATTTTCAACGCAGGTCGGACCTGCGTATTTTACGCCGCAGGTAATTCCACGATGAATTTCGATCCTTTGCCCTCGCCCGCGCTCTCCGCCCAGACGCGGCCTTTGTGCGCTTTGACGATCTCGCTCACGATGAACAACCCGAGACCGGTGCCATGGATATTCTGCTTGTTGGCATTGTCGGCGCGGGAGAATTTTTGGAAGAGCTTTGGCATGACTCCAGGCGCGATGCCGATGCCGGTGTCCGTGACGGAGAATCTGACAGGGATAGAGCCATTTGCGTTCGGCACGCGCTCGAGCGCAACCGAGAGAGAGCCCGACGGCGTATATTTGACTGAATTGTCTATGATGTTAGCGATGACCTGTTTTAATTTGTCCGGATCCGCAGAAACAGTCCACGGGCCTTCGCCGGCAACTTTGAGGTCGAATTTCAGGCCGGATTTTTCTATGTTCGGCTTCAATTCGCCGGCAACCTCGCGGACGAGCGCGCTCATATCGAGCGGCTCAAGATTATATTTCATGCTGCCGAGCTCGATGCGCGATACGTTCAGGTAATCGTCGACGACGGCAGTCATGGTCTTTGCAGATTCAAAGACTCGCGAGGCCGCATCACGGACCTCGGCCGACGCTTCCCCGAGATCGCCTTCGATGACGAGCGATGCGTAGCCTTTGATGGCTGTCAAGGGCGCCCTCAATTGATGCGTGGCGAACGATATGAATTCGGTCTTTTGGGTGTCCAATTCGCGCAAGCGGTCATTCGCCTTTTGCAGTTCTTTGGCGAGCGCCTCGATCTTTTCACGTTGAGCGATTTCGCTATACACGCTACGAATAAGGATGTAGCCGAATATCGAGACTATAACAAACACCAGCAATTTTATTACTAGCTCGATTATTGAAGCAGACAAGGTCGCGTCGATCAATAGCACGATCGCTATAAAAAATACAAGGATCTCGGAAACAATGGCCCGGACATCAAAAAGCTTGTATTTCAATATCGAGTAGCCGAGCAAAAATGGAAAAGCCGCTGCAAGAGAATTTCCGTAAGGCGGAATGTTTATTCCCCACCATAGCGGGAAATCAGTCACCACACCCCCGAAGCCGAGCGCGCAGCTGATTATTATATATAATAGCTGGCCTTTTTTATCCCTATCCGTAGCGGCATAATATGAGCGCAACAATATATAAACGGTATATAAGATCAGGCCAATATAGATATATGAGAAATAGATGTCATACAGGATTCCTGAATTCGGCCAAAACTGAAAGAAAGATTTTTTTTCCAGGCTTGCGATGAAAAGATCAGAGTTAACAAAAAAGAGCATGCCGACTACGATCGCGTAGCTAGACCACAAAATTATTTTATTGATTGTATAATCGACTTTTACAAGCTTTATGACCCAGTGGTAAAAAATGATCGGAATAAAAAGAGAGCCCACCGACAAGAGCCTGACCCACATCATGGCCGTATCATAGTCAGTCGACAATTGCCACTGCCAATATGAGAAAGACCACAAGCCCAAAAAGACCGTCATCAAAAAGAATATCTGATTCATCCTATCGCGCCAATTTTTTGATATCACAAGAACGCCGAACGTGATCGACACTATGCCATTGACCAGAGCAGAGACGGCAAAAAAATTGGTTGGGTTCATTTGTGTGCGACTATTACGCAGTGTATGCGCTGCGGCTCATAATAAATTTTCATAGTGTCTAATGAAAATCCGGCGCTTATAAGCAATGACGACATTTCATCTGCGGTGCGGTATTTCATTTTCCATCCGATCGCATCTGACATGAATCGCTTTTCAGAATTACTGAGGATATTCGTCGTGATCACGATACCGTCAGAATCCAATAATGCATGCGTTGCTGCGAATATGTTTACGATATCAGCATCGTCCAGATATTCCAATAACCCTACTATTTCAGCTATGTTAAATCTTGAGGTGCCTTTATGTGATTTAAAGAAATTATCCGCGGTGTCTTCAACCCACTGAAAAGCATTTCGGTATTTATGAGTCGCAGCCAATTGCTGGCTAAAAGCGACCGCTTCATGGCTTTTATCGACGAAAATTGCCGATAGTCTTATGTTATCCAATGGAATCTCATCTGTAGATTCAATCACTGCACGCGCTGATCCTGACGCGATATTGATGATCTTGATCTCCTTGTTTTCTGATGCTAGCTGTATGATCTTTTTCTTTATTTCCCTTTTAACTAGTCTGAGCCTGTTTCTGACCGCTTTGGAATTATTCATCTCTAGCCATATCGATAGGAAAAGATCGCTCAAAATACCTTCCGAGGGGTGGGAATCTGGATTATAGATGATCTCCATGGCTCGATGCGTCGCCGCATGCGTGACCATCTGTTCGGCGGTCTTATTGATCTTTTTTAGCGGCTTTATAAGGCCAGCTGGCAAAAGATACAGAACTGGTATAAAGATGAGGTTAAATAGCTTTCGAAAAATTGAATTGCCCTCATAATTCAATGTTCGGTCATGGTCAATAAAAACTCCTTTCATAGGAAAAATTATACCATATTTTTTATTATGCTCATTATCTCATTCGCCCTATCTCTGCACTCATCTATCGGTATAGAGCTTTCATCCTCTGATGACAGATATAGAGGCTCGCCAAAGCTTACCGACAATTTTATTTTTCTTAAAAAAAATCTCTTTACCGAGAAACGGAACGTGCCGTCGAGCCGCACGGGAACTATCGGAACATTGGTTATATACGCTAGATACGCGACGCCGCCCTTGGCAGATTGAATGATGCCATTTGGAGTAGTTCTGCCTTCAGGAAAGATGCACAGGCTTTTGCCGGCATTGATTATACGAATCTGATGGGATAATGCCTTTTTATAATCGCGCAAACCGACAACGAGCGGATATGACCCTAATGCTCTGAACAAAAAACCGCCGTAAAAATGTCTCCTCCATCCGGATCCACCATAGAATTCGCTTTCCCTGGAAGCATAGAACATCGGCGAGAAATGCGACCAGAACGGCAGAGCGGCTGGAAGGAGCGGTATATCTATTTCGCTCGAGTGATTACAGGCAAAAATGGCATTGCCTTTGATCTCGTTTAGATTCTCCAATCCCTTTACTTCAAAGCTGCTGAAAAACAACAAGAGCATCCTGACTGGGATCCAGGGGGCTTTTTGTTGGACAAGCAAACTGATTAAGTATAATTTATTCATGTTGTCTCCGATCAAAAATATGTCGGCATCGTTTATTCCTGATTCTATATAATGATTTCCGGGCTATTTCCAAACCTTTTTTCGAAAAAGCTCACATAATCATCAGGAAGCGCGTAAATGTCGCTGTGATCGCCTTTCACTGAATGAAAATCGATCCAGGGCAAGTCAGTGAGGCTTTTCATCTTTTTCAAAGGAAAGACTATATCTTCTGTTCCAAGCATTACTCCTGCAGAAATGTTTTTTTTATGCAGATCGATCAAAAAATCTCTCAACTGGGTCCTGGATATGGCGCTGCCTTCGAGAAGTCCCATGACAGGATTCATGAGAAAATATTTCAAGGTTTCCAAGCCTGATCGTATCATACGAGCGCGAGCTGTGGAATCTATGAACACCCTGTTTCCGCCTTGAATTATATTTCCGATGAATCTGCCTGCCAGCTCGAGAAATCCTTCATTCTCTACGAGACCCCCTGGGCCCACTAATACTATATCTTTAAAATGGACAGGCAGAGTATGTGCGGCGATAACGGCGTTTATAGCGCCCTCTGAATGAGCAATGACGTTTATTTTCTCTATTTTGATAGATTTCAGGATATCCAGAATGATCTCAGCTTTCTGTGATTCAAGCCTAGAAATATTGCTTTTTGTGATCAGTTTGAAATCATGCCGGGGATACGTCACTGAAACGACCCTGAATCCTGCGCCAAACAATAGGCGTATCAGATCCTTGAATGTCTTTGGCGTCTCTCCCCACCCCGGGGCAATGAAGATCGGAATGGGATTTTTTATAGCTGGCGGAATGATATCTACAAAAATTACCGGCCGGCCACGAAAATCTATCGTCTTTTTAAGATTAAATTGTGATTCGAAGTCCGACATCATACATAATTATACATCATGCCCGTTCCATCCATACCATGGATGGCCCGATGTTAGTCGGTATCCAGATTAATTTTTGTACTATGAGCGGAGAGTGCGAATACAGTTTCATTATGATACGGATAGTATAGCACGCGCTCGCTTATTTCTTCTTTGCTTTTTCTATAGGCGCGTCGATGACGGCATTTTCTTTCTTCAAGGGAAAACCGAGATATTCGAGGAGGGCGAGCGTGTGACTCTTGTTCTTTGAAGTCGTGACGATGCTGGCGGCGAGACCGAAGACGTCTTTTAGGTCTTCATCGGCAGTCTCTGGAAAGATGGTGTGTTCCTTGATTCCGAGCGTATAATTGCCCATTTCATCGACAGTACGGGAAAGGCCGCGGAAGTCTTTGGTGCGCGGCAGGGCGATGTGGACGAGACGATCGAGAAAATCATACATGCGGGTTCCCCGAAGGGTGATCTGGTAGGCCAAGGGGTCTCCGGTGCGGGTCTTGTACGTGGCAATGGATTTTTTAGCGGTACGAACGGCTGCCTTCTGTCCGGTGATGCGGGACAGGCGTTCAGCGATCAGCTCCTTCTTCTTTGCGTCTTTTGTCGATCCTATGCCGACATTGATGACGACTTTTTCGATGCGCGGCGTCTGCATCGGATTTTTGATATGCAAAGTCTCCTTCAAATCCTTGAAGGCGTGGCCGGATTTATCTTTCATTGTTTCAAAAGTTTCTTTTTTCATGATAGTACTTTATTTTTTCTTCTTTAAATTCTCGACATTCGCAACATTCGAAGCCTGTATGGGAACTGCGCGTTCAACTACCTGGCCTTTCTGACCCTCTTTTCGGGCGCGCTCATGCTTTTTATACATATTGACGCCCTCGACAAGGACTTTGCCGTCCCTAGGATAAGCCTTCAAGACTTTTCCTGTCTTGCCTTTGTCCTTGCCCGTCATTATTTTCACTGTGTCTCCTTTTTTGATATGCATGGTGGTAATTAGTTGCAAGTAGCAAGTGACAAGTTGCAAGTACGTGCACTCTGATTTTTCTTGTAACTTGTAACTTGTAACTTGTAACTCATGTTATTTATACGATCTCCGCGGCTTTCGAGGCGATGGTCTGGAAGCCTTTCTCCTGTAATTCACGCGGTATCGGACCAAAGATGCGTCCAGCGATCGGTTCCTTCTTGCCTTTTTCGACTATGACGACGGCGTTCTCGTCAAAGCGGATATACGAGCCATCGGCACGGCGGAATGGCTTTGTCTGACGGACGACGACGGCCTGGAGCACGTCCTTTTTCTTGACCGTCTTGCGCGGTTCGGCTTTTTGTACCGACAAAACCACCATTTCGCCGATCTCGGCATAGCGCTTTTTGGACGAGCCGAGCACTTTGAAGATGCGGCCTATCTTTGCGCCGCAGTTGTCAGATATCTTTACGATTGTTCGAGGTTGTATCATGGTAATTAGTTGAAAGTAGCAAGTTGCAAGTTGCAAGTACGTGCACTCCTGTCTTTCTTGTAACCTGTAACTTGTAACTTGTAACTCATGTTATTTATGCAATTACTTTAAACGCTTTATTCTTTGACATCGGGCGGCACGATTCGATGGTGACCTTGTCGCCGATCTTTTTGGTGTTTCCGGCGTCATGGGCTTTGAGGCGCAGAGTTTTCTTCATGAACTTGTGGTATTTCGGATGCTTGACATAGCGCTCGATCGTTACGACGATCGTGTCCTTCATCTTGTCCGAAGCGACCGTGCCGGACAATTGCATGCGACGAACCGGCGCAACCGTTGTCTTTTCTGTATTTTTTTGTGCGATTTCTTTTGCCATGTGATTATTTCATCCTTTTGTTCCCTGCCGCCTTGGCCGCTTCGTTCTTCTGTGCCGTCATGGTGGTCATGATGCGAGCGATCTCCATGCGATGATTCTTGCCCTCTTTGACGTTCTTTGCCTTGCCGCCGGTCGAACCGAATCGGAACACTCGGAGAGCCGCCCTCTTTTCAGCGAGGAGGTTGGCGAGGTCGGCATGGGTTTTGTTGAGATAATCTTTCATAAGAGTCTTTATACTACGTATATTGGATGATTATGCAAGCTCTCTCGAAACGATCTTGGTCTTGACCCTGACTTTCGTACCGGCCTTGCGCAATGCCTCGACTGATTCCTTGTCGCCGACGCCGTCGATCTCGAACAGAATGCGGCCAGGCCGTATCTCGGCCACAAAGCCGACCGGCTCCCCTTTCCCTTTTCCGAGCTTCACTTCAGGGGGCTTTTGGGTGAATGGCCTGTCGGGAAATATGCGGACCCAGACTTTGCCGCTCTTTGTTGCGTAGCGCGTCATGACCTTGCGGGCGGCCTCGATCTCGTTCGAGGTGATGCGGCCGTATTTAGTCGCCTTCAATCCATATGAGCCGAAAGCGAGCGCGATGCCGCGCGTCTCGACGCATGTGTCGAGCTTTTTCTGGTTCCTGCGGCCGGTGTGCCATTTGCGATGTTTTACTTTTTTAGGGAATAGCATGGTAGTGGTTAGTTGCAAGTTGCAAGTGAAAAGTTGCAAGTGAATGCGATATTGATCTTCTTGTAACTTGCTACTTGTAACTTGTAACTCATATTATTATATTGCAACAGGCTTCTTTGTTGTGTTAAATATATCGCCTTTGTATATCCAGACCTTTATGCCGATATCGCCATAGGTCATGTGCGCGCGTTCGCGGGCAAAATCGATGTCTGCGCGCAGAGTCTGGAGCGGGATGCGGCCCTTCTTGAGCTCCTCTGAACGGGCGATATCGGTGCCGCCGAGACGTCCCGACAGACGGACGCGGGCACCGCCGACATCGCGATTCGCCGTTATCTTTTCGATCGACTGCTTCAAAACGCGACGGAACGGCAGGCGTTTTTCGAGGCTCTCGGCTATCATCATGGCGGCTATGGCGGCGTTCGATTCGGGGCTACGGACCTCTTCGATATCGATCTTGAGCTCCTGGCCGGCGAGATCGATCTTGTTCTTTCTAAAGAGCTTGAGGATCTTGTCGCGGAGGATGGCCATGCCCTCTCCCTGGCGGCCTATGATCATGCCCGGACGCGACGTGCGGATGGTGACCTTGATGGATTTCTGATTGCGCTCGATGGCGACATCGGAGAGATAATTAGCGCGCAGCTCCTTGACCAAGAATTCTCGCAGAATGAGGTCGGCCTTTAGAGAGCTGCGGTAATTCTTGCCCGTGCCGAACCAGCGACTCTTCCAATCGCGGATGATTCCAAGTCTATGTGAGTATGGGTGTACGGAATGTGACATGGTAGTTAGTTGAAAGTCTATAAAGTCCTTAAAGTCGTAAAGTCAGGAATGCTCTCATTCACTTTATGGACTTTATGGACTTTTGACTTTATGGACTTCATATTAATTTTTCATTTTCGCGTTTACTTTATCGACCTTTGGTGCCAGGACAAGCATAACATTCGATGTCCTTTTCTTGATCGGATTGGCCATGCCGCGGGAACGGGGCATGCTGCGCTTCAAAACCTGGCCGCCGTCGACGCGCAATTCCTTGACCACGAGGGTTTCGCGCTCGATTTGAAAATTGTTCTTTGCATTGGCGATGGCGCTCTCTATGAGAACGACGAGGGGATCAGCTCCCTTCTTTGGCGTATTGGAAAGTATCAAAATGGCCTGATCGACGGATTTGCCTCGAACGAGGTTGGCCGCCACGCGGAGCTTGCGGGGAGAGATTCGATAATTGTGAAGGGAAGCGTTGATCATGGTAGTTAGTTGAAAGTCTGTAAAGTCCTTAAAGTCGTAAAGTCAGGAATGCTCTCATTCACTTTATGGACTTTATAGACTTTTGACTTTATGGACTTCATGTTATTTCTTATCAGCTGCCTTCGTCGTAGCGGCCTCCTTTGCTGATTTTGCGGCGTTGACTTCGGCCTCTTTTGCTTTCAATTCGATCTCCTTTTGCATCTTGCCTCCATGGCGAAGGAATTTCTTTGTGGGCGAAAATTCACCGAGGCGGTGTCCAACCATGTCCTCGGTGACCAAAACGTCAATGTGCTGTCTGCCATTGTATACGCCGAACGTGAATCCGACCATTTCAGGGGCGATGGCCGAGCGGCGGTACCACGTCTTTATAGACGCCGTTGCAGCAGCTTTTTTGCCGGCTATCTTTTTGAGAAGCCGTTCCTCGACGAATATGCCTTTTTTGAGCGATCGCGCCATATTTTAGATAAAAAACAAGCTCGGCGGAGCTTGTTTTCATCTTAACAGAGCCTTGTTTTGAAGTCAAATCCAGCCTTATCGTCCCAGGCTATTGAGATACTGGCTGACCGCGTTCCAGATGGAGGCGGTGAGGGCAGTCTGATTGATGAGCACGAGAGGCGTCGATGAATTGATCGGCGTGACCTGGTTCGGGCCCGGTGACGAGCTCCAGCCGACATTCATGAGCTTTACCCCATAGACGCTCGTTCCGGGATTCGTCACGACGAACGAGACGGTGACGGGTATAGTGACCGTCTGATTGGTCCCGACAGTAAAGGAACCTGATTGATAATCGCTGCTGCTGTTTAGCGTGACGTTCGAGGGAGGCATATACGAGACATGAGGATTATAATTCGACAATGCGTCCGATGTGCCGTTCTTGTAGATGGCTATGAAAGAAAGATTGGGGGCGACCATCGGGAACGGAGAGTTCGGCAGACCGAGCGTGACAGGCTCGCCGACGGCCTGGACTTGGAGATTAAAGCCGGCGGTGTAGGTGAGAGTCGAATTGCCATTCTGATCTTGGCTCGAGACGATTTTCGAGATCGACGGCTGACCGTTGATGGTGAAGACGGGGCCGACCGCTGTCGTTGCGGCTACCACCTGCACAGTAGTAGAAGTCTGCGCGCTCAAGCCAGCCGAATCGGTGACCGTAAAGGTGATATTGTACGTACCTGCGGTTGCGTACGAGTGGGTGAAGGTCGAGGTTTGGACGATCGATGCTGTGGACATCGACTGCTCGCAAATATATCCTGCCTTGCAAGTCGGTGTATCGCCCCAATTAACGGAATAGCTCAAGCTTCCATTCTGTGGGTCAGAGGCGTTCACCTTCCAAGTGCCCGTCTGTCCGACGTTAAGGGTCGTCGGGAACGTGCCGCCGGAGATGACCGGGGGTTGGGAGGTCTGGGTTGGAGAGTTGATCGTAAACGACGGAGAAGAAGCAACTAACGATCCATTGTAGTAAATCTGGAATTGATAACCAGAAAGACTCGAATAATTACTTGGTAGAGCATCTGTAGGAACTGTAAAGTTCAATCTGGCACCCGATTCAGGAGCGTTGACGTTGCCATAGTCGTGACCATAGGCCTTGCCGCCAAGTTGCACGTCGAACGTCGCAAGGGCGTTTGAACTAGAGAATCCAAGTTGAATAGGTGATCCAACAGTGAATGTGGAATTAGCCGTCGGGTAATAAACACTCACTGTCGGCTGCTGGGTTGAAGAAGTAAGAGTGATTAAATTACCAATAGCGCCACCAGTAACAACATTGACACCATTCCCATTAGAATCCCTTAGGTCGACACTGTTGGAACCTATGTAGGTAGAAACGGAATCTGACACATTAGCAGCTCCTGTAGCATCAACCATGACAGTATAAGCGGTGTTTGTATTCGCTGGTATGGTCCAACCTTGGACACCTTGAGGACTTCTAAATACAGCTGACATGAATGTCGGGTCTACTGTTACTGAGGAGACAAGATTTGAGCCCTGATACAAATATGCTGTGCCGAGAATGCCCGCTGTCTTAAATCCTACCGACAATGTTCGCAAATAATACGTATTCTGAGTTGTATTATTTAGGTCAAACACTAGTACGGGAAGTTTAAGATATCGATAGTTAGATGGATCGTTGTAAACCAGTGTAGATGCAAGGGGTGAAGCTGGATCAAGTGACAGATTCACATTTTGTTGGGTTGTACTGCCGATACCACCCAGAAGAGTGACAGGAGGACTTTGCAAACTGCTTAGATTTGAAGTGTATAAGGATTCAGAATTTACAGAAGTAACCGAACCTGACATCGTCGGGCTCGAGCCATAGTAGATGCCATTGACAGCAAGTATCGCGTTGTTGACGGCTGCTGTATTGCCGGAGTTGTTTATGGTAGCGTTTACAGTAAATACCCTACTTGAGTTGGCTGGAACGATAAATGAACCCTTTGCGTTTATGCCAATACCTGAATTTGTATCACCTGTCATTGTCGAGGCAGAAGTGATCGATACTGAGGAGGAATCTGGAATAATACTGCCGGAGCCTAAATCACTGATGACCGTAACAGCAGAAGCGGGCGTAGCCGAAATATACACCGGCGAAGAGCCTGCAGAGATCGTAAACGTGAACGGGAAAGTGGCGGCGACATTGCCGATTACATTAGCTTGATTCGTTGGTGTGTAAATCGGAGTGCCGACACTGCCGTTGCTGACTTGAACTCCGCTTCCATTGAAGGTAATTGTACTACCGCTCAGTAGTCCAACGACGAAACCTTGATTCACCTGAACCGTATTGCCGTTCGCATCGACTGCCGAAATGCCGTTCAACGGCAGATTGACTGAAACATTAGAGCTGTCCAAAGAACCGTTCGTATCTTGGGCAACGCTTGCGGATACGACGATTGGCACGCTGGTATTGGCTGGCAAGCTTAGATTGAGATTACCAAAGGTCACAGTGGAAGTCCCAGAACCAGTCTCGGCGTATGTCTGGCCTCCTATCTTTACAAAGACATTCGTAAAGAAACCGCCTCCATAAAGAGAATATGGGGTTTGATAAGCGCCGGAAGGAATAGTGGCCCTCCCCCCGAATCTTGAACACCGTCTTGTATAATTAGCAGCACTAATAATACAAGTCATGAAAAAACCACGCA
>Ga0302319_10003848_pt1 | contig 31061 bp, 29 predicted proteins | sample Bog_T0_2_FD_203319 | JGI IMG/M metagenome (GOLD analysis project Ga0302319, IMG submission 203319) | Peat permafrost microbial communities from Stordalen Mire near Abisko, Sweden - Bog_T0_2 | ecosystem: Environmental > Terrestrial > Soil > Wetlands > Peat | place: Sweden: Abisko, Stordalen Mire... | reverse complement strand
TTGTTCACGAACAGCGTGTTCTGGCCTGTCGCCGGGTCCTGCCCGCTGATATACACCGTCGTTCCGTCCGCCGAATACTGCGCCCGGCTCGCAATTCCCCCCGTGCTCGTATATGAACCAGCCCGCGTGTTGTAGAGATAAATCACCTGCCGCAGCTGATCGTCGATCACCACGGTTGATCCGTCGGGAGAGGTTGCCAGCACCACCCCCGGCACACCCGGCACTTCTTTGTAGAGAGTGTTGTTCAGCGTGGTGAAAATCATCAGCTCGTGGTAACTGCCGAAATACAGCGTGTCGCCGCCCTGATCCATCACCATGGAGTTAGGCGTATACGGCAGCCGTATGGGCGAGCCGGCACCCCCCGTCGTCAAATCGACTTCGGAAAAATAGGGCGATTGTGACGAGGCCATCCAGATTTGATTGCTGCTTCGTCCCGGCGAATTGACGGTCACCCTGTTCGCTGTCACCGGCATGCCGTTCCCTAACGCCCCAATCAGATTCACCGGCGCGGGATTGCACGTGGGTGGCTGGCATAAGGCCGTGATCGTTGCGTGACTCGGGAAAGTATCGCTGATCAGCCCCGTCGCGCTCACTGACAAATTTTGCGGCTCCGTGGACGTATAGGTGAGAGGAACACCGTTGATCGTCGCGCCCTTCGTATCGGTCACCTGAGCCACCACGGTTTGCGGTGAACTCGGCGTCACCGTTGCCGTCGTGCCCCCATTGATGCTGAGCTGGATGCTCTGCGGAGGGCAGGTCGAGAAGTAGCCCGCTGCCGAGGTCACGTCGGAGGTCGCCGCGTTGATCACCGTCGATCCGGGAAGATTCGCCGTCGCGATCCCGTTGGGGTTCGCTGCCGGAGGTGTCGTTCCGCCCGTCACCGGATTGGAACTGGTGGGGTTGGTGGTGTTGTTGATCGTCACCACGCTCGCCGTCTGCGGGTTATACGTGATCGTTCCCACGTTTGCGTTGGGACTGGTGCACGAAGTCGTGCTGGGACTGCACAATGTCACGCCCCCGGGGCCCGTGACCGTCGTCTCCGCCAGCAGCGATGTCGCCAACGTCTGTCCCTGGGAGATGCACGCCGTCTGATTGGGAATCGTGATCGCTGTAAGGGGCGGATGAATGTACACGTTAACTGGATTGCTTGTGACGGCTGCGCCCGTTGCGGTCACCTGCACCGTTCCGCAGGTTGCGGCTGTGCATCCGGAAAACGAAGAAAGCGAAGAACCCGCCGGCGGCGTGCAAATGCTGAAGTTGCTGACGCCGCCCGGACTGTTGCGGTTCCAGGTGCCGGCGCAAATCGCCCCCGACGGTGAGATGTCCGCCAATTGCAAATTGGAACTGGCATACGTGTACGAGCTGACGCTCTCCGTTCCCCCGTCGCAGTTGTACGCGGTCGGCGACGCCACGTTTCCTGTTTGTCCCCACGCCAGCGAAATCCCAGTGGTTTCCGGCTGCAGCGTGACGTACACCACTTGGCTGGTCGTAATGCCGTAGGCATGGCCATTCTTAATGCAGTAATTGTTGGGATTGTGGCCACAGCCCGTGATGGAAAGACCAACCGGAAGCGAACACGCAAACAGAACTACAAAAGCAAGAAACCGCCGCATGAAACCTCCCCGTCTGAGCAGTCCAGCCGCTTAGACGGTCGAAACACCAGAAAAATCTGCGTGCGATTCAGAATAACAAAATAGATGGATCAGCCGCACGGGTCGAGGTCCGCGCCAGCCGCCCCCATTGCCTTCTACATCTCCAGGCTCCGGGCTCCCAGCTACGGGCTACTGGCTGCCTCCGGCATATATTCCTCAAACCACCCCAGCGCCCGCTCCAGCACATCGCGCCGGTGCTCGGGATTGACGAAACCGTGCCCTTCATTCGGATAAACCACCAGCTCTGTCGGATCGCCCAGGTCCCGCAGCGCATGCCAGAACTCGAACGACTGCGGCGCCGGGCACTCCCCATCCCGGTCGCCGACTACCGCCAGCACCGGCGTCTTCACGTTTTTAATGAAGTTGATCGCCGACATCTTCGCGTACACCGCCGGATCGTCATACACCGACGCGCCAAAGAAGGGAATCATCCACTGGTCGATCGAATTCTCTCCGTAATAGCTCTGCCAGTTCGCAATCCCAGCTCCCGCGACAGCTGCCTTGAACCGATGTGTCTGCGTCACCGCAAACATTGTCATGAATCCGCCGTAGCTCCAGCCGGTCAGGCCCACGCGCGCATCGTCGATGGGATACTTCTTCTCGACCGCATCCACGCCCGCGAGAATGTCGCGCAGATCGCCATACCCGAAGTCCTTTCGGTTCGCCTGCGTGTACTTCTCCCCCGCGCCATAGCTTCCGCGCGGATTGGGGATCAGCACAAAATAATCCAGCGCCGAGAAGGGAACTGGCCCATAGTTCACGCCCGGCCAGCGTGGTACCTCCGCCGCCGATGGTCCCCCGTGTACAAACACAACCAGCGGATACTTCTTCGCGGGATCGTAGTGCGCCGGCAGCAGCAACCATCCCTGGACGTGAAAGCCTTCGTTCGCCCACTCCACCGATTCCGCTTTGCCCCACATCGCCGCGTCCCCAGCCGGGCTTTCCCAGCCATTGATGTGCGTAACCTGCTTCAGGTTCATCAGCTCACCGGCCCACACCTCCGGCGGGCGATCGAAGGAAGAACGGATCAGCGCGACATTATTCGTGTTCGACGTCGCCACGCTCATCATCAACCCGCCCGCGCCCACCGATCCAGGCAGCGTCAGGTTGTACTCCGTCGAATCCTCATGCGTCTGAATGTTGTAGACGAACAGGTGCGACGACCCGCCCCTGATTTCAGAAATCCCCATCTGAGCGTCGTCGAGCCACTCAAACCACGCCGGGCTGGCCTCGCGATCCGCCGTTACATCCCTCGGCTCTCCACGTGTTGCCGGCATCACGTAAATGTCGCCGCCGGTTACGCCCTGGTCCGACATCAATCCGCCGATAAACGCGATCCGCTGCCCGTCCGGCGACCATCGCGGCACCGCAATCTGCAATCCGTGCAACGAACCCGCAACTGTCGGCGGATCCAGAATCGCAGTCGGCTTGCCGCCCATAGGCTGCGTGTACAGCTTTGCCACCCACCAGTTGTTCTCCCCCGGCGGCGGAGCGGCCACGTATGCCAGCTGCTTTGAATCAGGCGACCAGTCGTACTCAAAGACATGCAGCTTCTCCGGCGTGATCTGCGTGAGCTGCCCACTCGTCGCGTCCACCGCAGCCACGCGCTGCACTTCCAACCCCTCCACGCCAATCACGCCTGACGGGAGCTTCTCCGCTGCCAACGCCCCCGACGGCCGAGTCGCCCCCTCCACGTAGAGAAAGCTCAGACGCTTGCCATCCGGCGACCACTCCATCTCCTTCGCAAATCCATGCAGCGCAGCAAGCTGGCGCGGCGCTGCGGCCCCAGACGCATCGGCCAGGAAAATAGCCGTCTTCTGATCGGCCGTGCAGTCGGAGAAAAACGCCAGGCGCTTTGAATCCGGGGAGAACACCGCGTTGCTTTCCTGTCCCTTCTCGCCATACGTGCATGCCGTGATCGGCTGCGCCCCAACCGGATTGTCCAGCGGCGCCAGTTCAATATCAGATCCGCCGTGCCCGCTCACATTCCACACGATCCACTTGCCATCCGGCGAAAGCGCCGTCTCCCGCACGCTTCTCACATGACCCAGTGATTCGATCAGCTGCGCAATACGAGGATCGTGCGACACCGAAGCGGCTTGACCCGCGGGCGGCGTCTGCGCCAATCCCGGCACCGAGGCGCTCAATGCCGCGCCCAGACCCGCGCTCAGAGCCATGCCCCAAAAAGAGAAACCACATTTCGTCATGGGCGCTGTTATATCAGGTCGCCGAGGCCTGCCGTCATCGCCACCATTCCCGCATCCGAAAAATTTCTCAGTCCCGGCCCGGGCCTGTGGTCTTATAGCATTCACAACCATCGCACCGTCACGGAGAACATGCGCGACCGACTGGAACGGTATTTCGATTTTGCCGGGCTGAAGACGACCTGGAGGACGGAGATCTTCGCCGGCATCACCACCTTCGTCACGATGGCCTACATCATCGTGGTGAATCCGTCCATCCTCGGCAAAGCGGGGCTGCCCATTCCCGCCGTCACCGCGGCCACCTGTATTGCCGCTGCCTTCGGCAGCATCCTCATGGGCGTCATCGCCCGCTATCCCCTCGCGCTCGCGCCCGGCATGGGCCTGAACGCTTATTTCAGCTACATGGTCGTCATGAAGATGCACGTGCCGTGGCAGACTGCGCTAGGAGCCGTCTTCCTTTCCGGCGCGATCTTTCTCCTGCTCACCGCGACGGGACTGCGCCAGGCCATCCTGCAGAGCATTCCCCATGAGCTGTATTCCTCGGTCGCCGGCGGCATCGGCCTCTTCATCGCCTTCATCGGATTCAAGAACGCCGGCATCGTCATCGCCGATCCCGCGACCATGGTCACCCTCGGAAATCTCCGCCAGCCGCCAACATTCCTTGCTCTCTTCGGCGTGCTGCTCATGGCCGCGCTGCGCGCCTGGCGGGTACGCGGTGCGATTCTCATCGGCGTGATTGCCGTAACCCTAGCCGCCATTCCCTGCGGTCTCGTGCACTGGAACCCCGCGCCATACAGCATCTCCGCCATCTCTCAGACCGCCTTCCGCCTCAACATCCCCGCCGCTCTCCATATCGGATTGGTGGAGATCGTCTTCGTCTTCCTCTTTGTCGATCTCTTCGACAACCTCGGAACGCTCGTAGCCGTTACCAAACACGCCGGTCTTCTCGGACCCAACAACGAAATTCCGCGCCTGAGTCAGATTCTCTTCGCCGACGCCACCGCGACCGTCGCGGGTTCGCTCGTCGGCACCTCCACCGTGACCAGCTACATCGAATCGGCTGCAGGCGTAGCGGCGGGAGGGCGCAGCGGTGTCACTGCCATCGTGACCGGCATCCTCTTTCTCTGTTCCCTCGTCGCCGCTCCCTTCGTGAGCATGGTGCCCACCGCCGCCACCGCTCCCGCGTTGATCGTCGTCGGCAGCCTCATGCTGCACACCCTGGGCGAGATCGAGTGGAAGCAGCCCCTCATCGCCTTTCCCGCCTTCCTAACCCTGGTGCTCATCCCCCTCACCACCTCCATCGCGAACGGTCTCGGCTTCGGCATCATCGCCTACGCCGCGCTCCATCTCGCCATGGGCCGCTTCAACCGCAAGGACTGGCTCCTCTACACGCTCGCCGTACTCTTTCTGGCTCGGTTCATTTACGTAGCCGGGGCATAAGTGCCGCACACCAGCCTTTGTCGTTTACCGCCAGCCAGCCTGCAACCTGTCACCTGTCACCTGTAACCTGTAGTTGTGAAAACGAGCCTGTTTGACCTGTTCAAGGTCGGCATCGGACCCTCCAGCTCCCACACCATGGGCCCCATGCGTGCCGCGCGCCGTTTTACAGTCGAGCTGGAGCTTGCTGGACTCCTGCCTCGCGTCGCTGAGGTCCGCGTCGACCTGTATGGATCCCTCGCGCTCACCGGCCATGGCCACGGAACCGACCGCGCCATTCTGCTCGGCCTCAGCGGCGCCGAGGCCGCAACCATCGATCCCGCAACCATCGAGCCAAAGCTGGCCGAAATCCGCACCTCAGGCACGCTCGTGCTGCTCGGTTCGTACCCCATTCCTTTTCGCGAACCGGAACACCTCATCTTCCATCGCGACCAGATGCTTCCGCCGGGGGCGGTAACCAACCACCCCAATGGCGTCCGCTTCACCGCCTTCGACGCGGCTGGAAATGTGCTGGTGACGCGCACGTATTTCTCGATTGGCGGCGGATTCATCATCGCCGACGGTGAAGCTACCCTGCCCACTACTGCATCCGGCGCTGCCGCGCTCCCGTATCCTTTCGCGAGCGCCGCGGAGATGCTCCAGATGGCGCGCGACGCCGGCCTTGCCGTTTGGGAACTCATGCTCGCCAATGAATGCGCTCTGCGCAGTCCCGAAGACGTCCGCGCCGGCATTCTCCATATCTGGGACGTGATGCAGGCCTGTATCGATCGCGGCATGACCACCGATGGTATTCTTCCCGGCGGCCTCGCCGTCCGCCGCCGCGCTGCGCGCCTTACCGAGCGCCTCAGGCAGAAGGGATCGAGCGATCCGCTCGCCCCCCTCGACTGGGTCACCGTCTACGCGATGGCTGTGAACGAAGAGAATGCGGCCGGAGGACGCGTCGTGACCGCGCCCACCAACGGAGCCGCGGGCGTCACCCCCGCCGTCGCTCGCTACTATCGCGACTTCATTCCCGGCGCGGACGAGGAAGGTATCCTCCGCTACTTCCTCGCCTCCGCCGCCATCGGCGTCCTCTATAAGGAGAATGCCTCCATCAGCGGCGCGGAAGTTGGCTGCCAGGGCGAGGTGGGCGTCGCGTGCTCCATGGCGGCGGGAGGTCTGGCCGCGGCGCTCGGCGCTTCCAACGAACAGATCGAACACGCCGCCGAGATCGGCATGGAGCACAACCTCGGTATGACCTGCGATCCCATCGGCGGTCTCGTCCAGATTCCCTGCATCGAGCGCAACGCCATGGGCGCGGTCAAAGCGGTGCAGGCCTGCCGCCTCGCCATGAACGAAACGGAGGGCCACAAAGTCTCTCTCGACCAGGTGATCCGGACGATGTACCTCACAGGCCTGGATATGCAGTCGCGGTATAAGGAGACGAGCCTGGCGGGGCTGGCACTGAATGTGATTGAGTGTTGAGGGCTCTCCGACTATGGGTTCTTACCGCCAGGCGTTTCGCTGACCGCCTTCCGCTCTCCGGGCTTCAGCTGACCGTTTCTTTGCTACCAGCTTCTCAGCCCCGCTCAATCGCCATCGCTACCGAATTCCCACCACCCAGGCACAGCGCTGCCAACCCCCTCCGCGCGTTACGACGGATCATCTCATGCATCATCGTCACCAGCACACGCGCGCCGCTCGCCCCGATTGCATGACCGATTGCCACGGATCCGCCATTAACGTTGACCTTCTCCGGCGGAATCCCCAGCTCCCGCGTCACCGCCAAAGCCTGCGCGGCGAAAGCCTCGTTGACTTCGAAAAGATCGATGTCCCCAATCGTCCACCCTGCCTTATCGAGGACTTTGCGCGCCCCGTTGACCGGCGCCATCATTACCCACTTCGGATCGATCCCGCTCGTCGCGTGTGCCACAATACGCGCCATCGGGGTTAGCCCCAGCTCTCGGGCCTTGGCGGCCGTCATCACCACCACCGCTGCTGCCGCATCGTTGACCCCCGGAGCATTCCCCGCTGTCACGCTCCCATCCTTCTTAAACGCCGGCTTGAGCGCGCGCAACGCTTCAATCGTCGTGTCTTCGCGAATCGATTCATCCCGTTCGAAGAACGTCGGAGCCTGCCCCTTCTTCCTCGCCGGAATCTCCACCGGAATCACCTCGGCCGCAAACCGACCTTCCCGCCACGCTGCGGCAGCCTTTTTATGCGACAACAGCGCAAAGCAGTCCTGATCCTCGCGTGTGATGCCGTACTTCTCCGCGACCAGCTCCGCCGTCTGCCCCATGTGGAAGTCGTTGTAAACATCCCACAGCCCATCGTGCACCATGGAGTCGACTGCGACCGCGTTGCCCATGCGGAATCCGCTGCGCGCCTGCGGCAGCAGATACGGCGCGTTCGTCATCGATTCCATCCCGCCCGCCACCACAATCTCCGCATTGCCCGTCTGGATCGACTGCGCGGCGAGCGCGATCGCGCGCAAGCCCGATCCGCAGACCATGTTCACCGTCACAGCGCTTACCTCTGGTGGCAGACCTCCATAGATCGCCGCCTGCCGCGCCGGATTCTGCCCCAGTCCCGCCGACACGACGTTCCCCATGATGCATTCGTCGATCTGCTCGGGCTGGAGCCGCGCACGCCTCACCGCCTCCCGCACCACCACCGCTCCGAGCTGCGTTGCCTTTACATCGGAGAGAGAACCCTGAAACTTACCCACCGGCGTGCGCACGCCGGAGACAATCACGATTGGATCCATATCCATCCCTTTACCGGATTCGATGCTCGAAGCAGCCTTTAGAATCCAGAGGACGATAACAGAGAGCGAGGACCCGATGCACGAAGAACCCCCGGTTCCAACACCCGCAGCGCGTCCCGATGTCGCCTTACCGGTGGCTCCATGGTGGCACACGGCCCTGATCGCGCTGCTGCTGGTGGCTGTGTCGGTCCTCAGCGCACGACAGGCGCATGCCCGTGCTCTGGTGTCGCACCACCAGTGGCGCTATCTCTTCGGAATCGGCGCCGAGTGGGTGCTCCTGCTCCTCACCTGGTGGGGATTGCGCATCAAGCGCGTCCCCTTCGCTCGCCTTCTGCAATTCCGTCCGGGATTCCCCGCCTTGGCAGAAGACCTGGCCGCAGCCGCCGTGTTCTGGATTGTCGCGATCGTTGTTCTTGCAACCATCGGCTTGTTGCTGCGGGCGGTGCACCTCTCCACTCCGCAGGAGACTCTGATGGCCATCGCGCCGCGCACGCCGCTCGAGATGTTGCTATGGGTGGTTCTCAGTCTCTCGGCTGGCTTTTGCGAAGAAGTCGTCTTCCGCGGATATTTTCTCCGCCAGTTCTCTTCGCTCGGCGCTCGATTGTGGCTTGGCGCGTTGTGCTCGTCACTGCTCTTTGGTATCAGTCACGGTTACGAAGGAGCAGCGGGGATGATCGCCATCACCGCGTATGGCGCGCTCTTCTGCGTTCTCGTCTTCGCGCGCCACACTCTTCGGCCTGGCATGATCGCGCACGCGTGGCACGACATCTTCACCGGAGCGATGCTCGCTTTGCTTCGTCATTTTCATCCGCTGTGAATCCGGTTCGCATCATCCTGTGACGTGTGCGATTCCGCAGAGAGAAAAGTTGTAGAGGAAATCTGTATTTTTTTCTTGACACTCTATGCGTGGAACTCTATACATTCGTTAACTGCAACATTTTATGTTGCAGACTTCGATGTAAACATCGAAAAGGGAGAATAGAAAACATGGCAACCAAAAAGGCAGCTAAGAAGAGCGCAAAAAAGGCAGCCAAGAAGTCCTCAAAGAAAAAGTAAGAGGACCTCGGCAACGTATTGGGGGGACGCACTCGCGTCCCCCCAATGCTTTTCAGCTCAAAATTTCTCGCCTCCGCGCTTTCCGCCGCGCATTCTCCCCGCTTCCTCAGCCCACCTCCAAATCGCTGTACGCTTGAGTTGTGACCAGACGCCGCTGGATCGCCGACACCTGGGATGAAGCGACCGCTTCTCTTGAAGGTGCGCAGGCTGCGCATCTGATGCGGGTTCTGCGCGCGCAGCCAGACATGGAGTTCGACATCGTCGCCGGCGGCCGTGTCTGGCACAGCGTAGTCGCGGGCATCACCGGTGACTCCGTACGCTTCAACCTGATCGCCGAAGTGCAGGCGGATCCCGCCCTGCCCGTGACTCTTCTGCTTTCCGTTTTCAAATTCGACCGCATGGAATGGGCCATCGAAAAAGCGACGGAGCTGGGAGCCGAGCGCATCGTCCCCTTGATTGCCCGTCGCAGCGAAAAGCATCTGGCCCAGGCAGCCGCGTCCCGCGCGGAGCGCTGGCGGCGCATTGCGGTGGAAGCATCGAAGCAGGCGCGGCGCTCCGATGTCCTCCAGGTCGACGCCCCCCTGACGTTGAAAGCCGCACTTGGCGCACAAACCCAGGCGGTGCGCATCGTCCTGGCCGAGCAGGAGCGTTCCACTACGCTGCATCACGCGCTCGGCGAAGCGCTCGCCGCCAGTGGCGACGAAGCGCCGGCAATCCGGATAGCAGTCGGACCTGAGGGCGGCTGGGCGCCGGAAGAGGAAGCGATGTTCGATGCGGAGGGCTGGAAGCCGGTGAGCCTGGGGCCACGCATCCTGCGCGTGGAGACGGCCGCTATCACCGCGATGGCTGTCGCGGCCGCTCTACTCGAGTAACGCCGCGCTCGAAAACGTCAGGAGAACATCTCCTTCACCTTTTCGAGCAAACTCCGCGGCGTCGGCGTGTTTTCCACTTTCACCGTCTGTCCCAGCTGCGCGAGCAAATCCTTTTGCGCTTTGTTCAGTTTTGTGGGCGTGCGCACGATGATCTGAGCGACCAGGTCGCCCCGTCCGTATTCGTTCAGATGAGGCACTCCTTTGCCGCGAACGCGAAATTGCTGCCCGCTCTGCGTGCCTTCGGGAATTCTGAGCTTTGTTTCCCCATCGAGTGTCGTCAGATTAATCTCAGCGCCCAGCGCGGCCTGCGGGAAGGAGATCGGAAGCAGGCAGTGGAGATCGTTGCCGTCGCGCTCGAAGAGCTTATGCGGTCGTACCCGCAACACAATGTACAAATCGCCGCCCGGTCCTCCGAAACGACCGCTGTCGCCTTCCCCCTGGTAGCGAATGCGGGTGCCATCTTCCACGCCGGCGGGGATGCTCACATTCACTTCATGCTGGCGCTCGATCCGTCCTTCGCCGCGGCACTTGCCGCACGGATCGGTGATCACCGTCCCCGTGCCCCCGCACACGTTGCAGGTGCGCGCAATCGAGAAGAATCCCTGCTGGTAACGGACTTGTCCTCGTCCCTGGCATTGCGGACAGGTCGATGGCCCTCGCCCCGTGGCCGTTCCGCTCCCCCGGCAGTCCTTGCATGCCTCCATGCGGCGAACCGTCACCTTCGTCTCTTTGCCGAAGACCGCTTCTTCGAACTCGATGGTGAGGTCGAACCGGACGTCTCGCCCCTTTTGCACGCGCGACGCACGCCGGTTGCCCGTCCCCATATTGAACATCTCGCCGAACAAGTCGCCGAAAATGTCGCCAATATCCTGAGCGCCGAACGGATTGCCGTCAAAGCCAGCCCCACCCAGGCCGGCGTGTCCGTAGCGATCGTAGGCGGCGCGCTTTTGCGGATCGCTCAGCACCTGATACGCCTCGCTGCACGTCTTGAAGCGCTCCTCCGCCTCGCTGTTTCCAGGGTTGCGGTCGGGGTGATGCTGGAGCGCCAGCTTGCGATAAGCCGCTTTCAGCTCCTGATCGGACGCCGTGCGGGTGACACCAAGGACTTCGTAGTAATCGGCTTTGATCACGTTTTGCGTTCTGCTCATGCTTCCTTCTGTTGCGAATTGCTGGCCACACGCACCAGCGCCGGGCGCAGCAGCCGTTCACGGATGCGATATCCGCGGCGTACTTCCTCGAATACCTGATGATCCGGCAAATCGTTGCGCTCCACCATATCCAGCGCTTCGTGTACGCGGGGATCGAAGCTCGCCCCCACCGTCTCCACCGGCTGCACATTCAGGGTGCGCAGCGCCTCTTCCATCTGCTTCACGATCAGTTCCACGCCGCTGCGCAGCTGTTCCGTCGATCCGGTCGACTTCAGCGCCAGTTGAAAATTGTCCAGCACCGGCAGAAATTGCTCCACCGCATTCGCAACCGCAAAATCGCGGAACTCCGCGCGATCCTTCGCCTCCCGCTTGCGCGTGTTGTCGAATTCGGCCTGCAGCCGCGCCAACCGGTCGAAGAGCAGATCCCGCTCCGCCTTCAGGCGATCGTATTCCTCCTGCGGCACGGTCGCCGTTTCGACCGGAACCAGCTGCTCTCCGGACTCATCTGCCTCTCGCACGCCTGCCGTTGCCGCTCCGCCTCGTTCGTTCCCGGGATCGGCGCCCGGCGCCGCCTCCATCCTGTCAGCGCGTTTCGCTTCTACCATAATGCGACGCATACTTCTCACTCGATTCCGAGACACAGACGGGTGAATCGTGGGACGCCTGCTCTCTCTGCTGTTGGGTGGGCAACCGCCCGCCTTACTGCGGCGGCTGGAATATTCTGCCGGAAAGCTGTGCGATGTACGACACCGCGTTGATTGTTTCCTGATATTGAATCCGCGTCGGACCGATCACGGCTACCGTTCCGAGGTTTTCACTTCCTAACCGCACTGTTGTGCCGATCAAAACAAAATCCTTCAGCTCCGGGATCGCCTCTTCGAGGCCCACCACCACCCGAACTGTACGCTGCCGCGCATCGACATACGCGTTCAGCAACTCGATCAGCCGCTCCTTCCCCTCCAGCGCGTGCATCATCGTCCGCAGCCGCTCCCGATCCGTCTCCCCGGCCAGCAGGTTGGCCACGCCTTCAATGAAGATAACCGGAGCCGCGCTGTCCTCACCCGCCAATGCTCCCTTGCGGTACAGCTCTTCAATCGATGTCATCATCCGGTTATACTCATCGCGCTCTGCTTCGATCCGCCGCGCCAGCTCGGAGCGTATCCGTTCGATCGACCAGCCGTAAAAATTCTCGTTCAGAAACCGCGCTGCTGTCTCCAGTTCGGTGGTGGTAAGGTCATGGTCGAGCAGCAGGACCCGATCCAGCACCGTCCCCGCCTTCGTGATCACCACTGCCAGGACCCGCCCCGCTGTGAGCCGCGAAAAGTGGATGTGCTCCAGCGTGTGGAACTCCTGAGTGCTGGCCAGCGCGACTCCCAGACCGCTCGAGATGAGCGCCAGTACGTGCGATGTCCGCTCCAGATACTGCTGGCTGGTCCCGATCCCCGCGAAGCTCTCCTCGATCTGCTCCATCCGCTCCGGCGCGAAGATGGCCAGCTGCGGGCCGCCCAGATGTTCGACATAAAAGCGGAACGCCCGCGCCGTCGGAATCCGGCCTGCCGAGGTGTGCGGCTGATCGAGCAGGTTAGCCTCTGCCAGCGAAGCCATCACATTCCGGATCGTTGCCGAACTCATTCCGTCCTTGTTGCCGAAGTGGCGCGCGAGGGCCTGTGACGCCACCGGCTCACCGGTAGCGATGTAGGTCTCCACAATCGCCGTCAATACGGCTCGCTCCCGAGGACTGAGACGCAGATCCGAACCCATGCCATACCACCGAAACATCCCGAAAAAGGGTGGATGTCTCCTCAATAGATTGTAGGTTTGCAAAAATGGTGGGTCAAGAATGGGAACCCTGGGCAGGTACGACGAAAGTCGCATACGAACCGGGGTCGTACCTGTTCGATTCAGCAAAACGCATCGCCCTGCCAGTTCAATATTCGCCGCGCACCACGTTCTCCATGGTCTCCCCGCGCAGATAGCGCCCGATCTGCGCTGCCGCAAATTCCATCGCACGTACCATAAACATCGGCGTCGACCCGGCGACGTGTGGCGTGATCAGCAGATTCGGCGCGCTCCACAACGGGTGCCCTTCCGGCAGCGGCTCAGGATCGGTCACGTCGATGGCAGCCCGGATTCTCCCCGCCTGCAACGCCGCCAGCAGAGCAGCGGTATCCACCACCGGCCCTCGCGCCGCGTTTACCAGCAGAGCCCCCTGTTGCATCAGCGCCATTTCTCTTGCGCCCATCATGCCCGTGGTCTCGCTGGTGAAAGGAACAATCAGCACCACGATGTCGGCGTTCGGCAGCAGCTCCGGCAGGCTCTCGATGCCGTAAACGCCATCGCGTGCACTACGGGCCAGACGCAAGATGTCGACGCCGAATGGCCGGAGGCGCTCTTCGATCGCCCGCCCGATTGCGCCATAGCCCACGATCAGCACACGCTGCCCGTGCAGCTCCTCGCACAGCACATGCGGGTAGAGCCGCTTCTCGCCACCGTGCATAGCGTGGTAGTAGTCCTCCGCTTCCTTCCGCCTTGACCAGCTGCCCGAGCGCTGCAATTCGCCAAACAGAGAAAAGTATTTCAGCGACGCCAGAATGGCGGCCACCGTCCACTCCGCCGTGGAGATATTGTGAACCCCGCGCGCGTCGCACAGCACCACATCGGAAGGAATAAGTTTCAGCAGGCCATCGACTCCCGCGACCGTCGCCTGCGCAACCCGAAGCCCCTTCAGGAAAGGCAGCATCAGCTCCGCCTGGCGCGTCCATGGAGGTGCGATCCAGAACTCGACTTCGACGTTCTGCGTGGGACGGAGCGGTATCAGCTCGAGGGAAATCCCACCCGGCAGTAGACGGTGCAACTCTGCATCGACGGCTTCGGGCACCCCTACTTTCAGCATGGAAGACGGCTCCATTTCCAGAGCGATGCTTCGATGCTACCGCTTGTGCGGCGATGCTCCGGAAAGGAGCTGCGGTGCTGGCGGGACCCGCGGCTGCGATCAGTCTTTCTGATGGAAAAACTTATTGTTAAGGGTAGGCCAGAATTCCTGGAAAACGTAGGTCGCGCCGTCCAGACCCATGTTCACAACCCAACGCTGTCCCGTCTTGGTCCAGGTCCGTTCCTGCGCTGGATAGTAAAGGTCGGAGATTCCCGCTGCTGCGCCGGCTCCCACAACCTCTGACGCGTTGAACGTCTCCTTGTCATGATCGGTGCGCGTGATCGCGAGGCGACTGAAGGCGTAGAAGGCCCTTTTGCCAAATCCGCCGCGGCCGAGCGTGTAAAAACGCGGATCCTGGTGCAGGAGCGCGGGGAAGATGAACTCCGTCTCGTAATCCTCGTCCACCTGATCGGCGAGCGCGTGCCAGTAATAACGCCCGTATCCCACCGCTCCCTCGTGAAATTCCGGGTACGATCTTTCCGCCTGCCCGATTCCGGCAAGAGCCCCAACAAAGATGAAATCCGAGTAGTCAAACGCGTCCTGCGTTGCCTCGTGAAACTTGCCTCTTGCGGATTGCGGCGGCAACTTTACATCCACAGAAACAGACCGGAAGTTCGGCACGATCCCGAGAATCCGCTTTGTCTGCTTTCCCTCGAGGCTCTGGCCATTGCTCGACTGACTTGTCGTGTTCGACCCGGAATCCGCGCCCGCCGCATTCCGGTCGAGCAAACCCACGCTGGGGTCGTCCGGAAGCGAGCTGCTGCTATACGACTGTGCAATTGCAGACGCTGCGAACAGCCCCAACAGGATGCACAGAAAACGAGAACGAGTTGCGGAGGAGCACGACAATACATGCATAGGATGCCAAAACTTCTTCACACGGTTAGTACGCAACCGGCGCAACTAATGGACGTGCGATGCGGGCATCCGGATACAAAAAAATTACCGCACTTTCAGCGGGCGGCTCCCAGCCCATCGGGGCTCAGGCAAGCATTTTGCGCAGCGCTTCCAGGCCGGACTGAATATTCTCCGGCGAAACGGCATAACTAAAGCGCACGTGTCCTTCGCCCTGCGCCCCGAAAACGACGCCGGGAATGGTGGCCACATGCGCCTTGTCCAGCAGCAGAGTCGTGACGCGCCGGCTCTCCTTGTGAATCTTCCTCACGCTGGGAAACGCGTAAAACGCGCCCGCCGGCATATCGCACTCCAGCCCCAGCTCGTTCAGACCCTGGACCAGTAGTTCCCGTCGCGTGCGGTACTCCTCCCGTCGCGCGGCAATAGCGCTCTCCGGGATCGCCATCGCCTCCAGCGCCGCCCATTGCGTCGGCGTCGAAACGCCGTTCGTCGAGTAGAGCACGAGCTTACGCAGCCCCGTCATGAAAGGCTCTTTCGCTACCGCATACCCTGCCCGCCATCCCGTCATCGCGTAGGTCTTGGAAAATGTATAGGCGGTGATGGTTCTCTCCGCCATCCCCGGCAGCGATGCGATCGAAACGTGCTCACCCTCATACACCAGATCCTCATACGCTTCATCGGCGATCACCACGAGGTTGTGCTGGATAGCGAACGCTGCTACCTCCTCCGCTTCCTTGCGTGTAAAGACGACGCCCGAAGGATTCTGCGGCGTGTTGTAGTAGATCGCTCGCGTGGCCGGCGTGGTAAAGCGCTCCAGCGCCGCTGTCAAACCGTTTCGCCGCGCTGTCGACGTGGGCACCATCACCGGCCTTGCCTGCGCCAGCGTGACCATGTCGCGAATTGGGGTCCAGTATGGCGCAAAGACCAGCACATCATCGCCCGGATCGAGGACCGCCTGAAATGAAGCGTAGAGTGCGTGCGCTCCGCCCACCGTCACGATCACATCTTCCGCTTCCGCATCGATCCGATTCTTCGTCCTTAGTTTTTGAACGATCGCCGAGCGCAGCGGATCGATTCCCGAAGACGGAGCGTACTTCGTCCGATTCTCCACCAGCGCCCGCAGAGCGGCGTATTTAATGGCATCGGAGGTGTCAAAGAATGGCTCTCCACCATGAAACGCATGGACGGGCTTGCCTGCCGCGCGCAGCTCCATGACTTTGTTACGAATCTGGACGATGTCGGAGAATCCGACCTCCTCCAGCCGCTTGGCGGTCTGCAGAGATTTAGCTTTGCTGGTCATATTTCCATCGGACTCGCCGATCCGGACGTTACAGCTTAGAGCATTCCGCGGCCCAGCGGTTGAAAATCGCCGATTATTGACGCCTATGTCATCAGAATTCCCGTGTAGACCGCCATACCAGCCACGGCATCCACGCCCAGCGCATCCAGGGCGTCGATTTCCGCCTGGCTGCGAATTCCGCCCGCCACGATCAACTGGCGCTTTGTGAGCGGTCGCAGCGCTCGCGCCGCTTCCAGCGGAAATCCCTGCATCGTGCCTTCGGTATCGACATGCGTGTACAGAAACGCCCCGCTATAAGGATCGAGCGCCGCAATCGCCTGCTCCGGCGTCACCTCTACCTGACTCCGCCACCCCCGCGTCGCGACCCGGCCGCCTTTGGTATCGATGCTCGCTACAAATTGCCGTGCACCCACCGCCGCCGAGATTTCTGCCGCCGCCTCGGTGTCCACGCCATCCTCGCGAAACAACACCGACCCCAGGATGACCCGCCGAGCGCCGGCTTCCAGCAGTGCCTTCGCTTGCTCCGCATTCCGAATGCCGCCGCCCACCTGTGCCGGCAGCCGCTTCGCGATCTGTTCGATCAGCCCGCGGTTATTTCCTTCGCGCTTCGCCGCATCCAGATCGATCAGCTGCACCAGCGGATAGCGAGCGAATCGCTCGATCCAGTATTCAAAATCGTCGAACGCCAACCGAAGCTCTTCGCCGCGTTCCAACTGCACGATGCGGCCACCCATCAGATCGATCGACGGGATCAGCATGGCAGCCTTACCGGAATTCCATCTCGCCGGAGTTCTTCTTTGAGCGCCCGCACATCGGCGATGCCGAAGTGAAAAATGCTCGCCGCCAGCGCAGCGTCCGCCTTACCTTCGCGGAAGACCTGCGAAAAGTGCTTCGCGTTGCCCGCCCCTCCCGACGCGATCACCGGAATCTGCACCGACTCACTCACCGCTGCAGTCAGCTCGCATTCAAAGCCAGCGCGTGTTCCGTCGGCATCCATCGAAGTGAGAAGGATTTCCCCCGCCCCGCGCTCTTCCGCCTCTCGCGCCCACTCCACCGCGCGCCTTCCCGTCGCCTTGCGTCCTCCCGCGACGAATACTTCCGCGTCTTCGATCGGAGCGTTGTCTGCGGCCCGTCGCGCGTCGATCGCCACGATCACCGCCTGCGCTCCAAACTTCGCCCCAATCTCACCGATCAGCTCGGGCCGTGCAATCGCCGCCGAGTTGATGCTGATCTTGTCCGCGCCCGCGTCAAAGACGCTCGCCGCTTCATCCGCCGTTCGGATTCCGCCACCCACCGTGAACGGCACGAACAGCTGCAGCGCCGCCCGCTGGACCGTCTTGATCAGCGTCCCGCGTGCTTCATGCGTCGCCGTAATGTCGAGGAAAACGATTTCGTCCGCTCCCGCAGCCGCATGACGGGCGGCCAACTCCGCCGGATCGCCGGCGTCGACCAGATCCACAAACTGGACACCTTTGACCACGCGGCCGGCATTCACATCGAGGCACGCAATAATGCGTTTGGTCAACACTGAAGCCTCACAAAGTTCTCCAGGATCCGCAAACCGGCAGCCCCCGATTTCTCGGGATGGAACTGAACTCCCGCCACGTTGTCCCGTTCTACCGCCGCACTAAAGAGCTCGCCATATTCTGTCACCGCGACCGTTGCATTTACGACAGGCGCGCGATACGAATGCGTGAAATAGACAAAGCTCCCTTCCTCAACCCCTTCCAGAAGTCGTGAGCCGGGGCGGACAGCCAGAGAATTCCATCCCACATGCGGAACCTTCCTTCCCGGCGCAAAGCGATCGCAGCTCTCCGCGAACGCGCCGAGACCAGCGCAACCAGGGGCCTCCGTGCTTCCCGCGAACAGCCATTGCAGCCCCACGCAAATGCCGAGAAAGGGTCTTCCTGCAGCGATCGTCTCCTCGATCGCAGCTTTGAGCCCCCGCTCTTCCAGAACTGTCGTAGCCGCAAAATGGCCAACCCCTGGCAAAATCACTTTTTCCGCGCGCAGAACTTTGGCAGGATCATCGGTCAGCTCCGCCTCCGCTCCGACGGCGCGCACCGCCTTCATCACCGATGTCAGATTGCCCGCTTTGTAGTCGACGACGGCGATCACAGCAGTCCCTTCGTGCTCGGCAGCACCTTCTTCATCTGCGGATCACGCGAGCACGCGAAGCGCAACGCCCGTGCAAACGCCTTAAACAGCGCCTCAATCTTGTGATGGTTGGACCTTCCGTACATCGTCTTCACATGCACATTGGCGCGCGCTCCGCGCGCGAAGCCCTCGAAAAAATCCTCCACCAGCTCCGACTGCAAGTCGCCGACCAGCCGCGTTCGAACCTTGGTCTCCACCACATGCGACGTGCGCCCGCTCAAATCCACCGCCGCCAGTCCCAGCGTCTCGTCCATCGGCACCAGGAAATACCCGGCCCGCAAAATACCCCGTTTGTCGCCAAGAGCTTGATCGAAAGCCTCTCCCAGAGCAATGCCGACGTCCTCGACGGTGTGATGCTGGTCCACATCCAGATCGCCTTTACATTGCAACTCCAGATCGAAGCCTCCGTGACGCGTGAAGAGCTCAAGCATGTGATCGAAAAAACGAATCCCCGTCGAAACACTGTAGCGGCCCGAGCCCTCGATCGTCAGCTTGAGGCGAATCTCGGTTTCCGCTGTCTTCCGGTCGATGGTCGCCGTGCGCCTGCGGTTCGTCCGCCCAGTCCTCATCCTTCCACCCCCAGCCATCCGATCTCGGCCAATGATTCCTCCAGAGCCGCGATGCCCTGCTGCGTCTGCTCGCGCGCGCCGATCGTGATGCGTACGCACCCATCGCAACCAGGGTCGGACGACCGGTCGCGCACCAGCACCCCGCGTGCCCGCATCGCGTCGACAAATGCGCCGTGTTTTGCGCCAATCTTCACCAGGACAAAGTTTGCTCGCGAAGGCCAGAAGGGAATTTCGAGGCGCTGGAGCGCTGCTTCAAAGACAGGCCGCGCCGCCAATACCTCATCCACATACCAGTGAAGATACGCATCGTCCTCAAGCGCTGCCGAGAGGCAAGCCAGCGCCACAGAGTTGACGCTGTACGGTGAAATCGCCCTCCGTATCCACCGCATCTGCTCTTCCGCGGCGGCCACCACCCCGAGGCGCAACCCAGCCAGCCCATATGCTTTCGAAAATGTACGCGTGACGATTACATTCTCGGCATTTCCCACGAGATCGATAACCGACTGGCCAAAGAAATGAAAATAGGCTTCATCAACCATCACCGCAGCCTGCGGCGCCGCGTCGATGATCTGCCACAAATCTTCGCGTCGCGCAGCCTGGCCTGTCGGACTGTTCGGATTCGCGATGGCAATCAACCGCGTCGCCGGGGTAAGTGCGCGGAGCATCGCTTCCAGCGGAAAGCGGAAGCCCTCCTCCGCCGGTATCCTGACGATCGTCGCCTGCGTTGCCGAAGCGTATACCTCGTACATCGAGTAGGTCGGAACCGGCAGCATAATCTCGGTGCCCTGCTCAAGATAGGTCTGGCACAGCACGTGAATCGCCTCGTCCACGCCATTGGTCAGAAGTATCTGCTCCGGCTTTAAGCCCAGGTGCGTTGCCACGCATCGCTCGACGGGCTCGCGCTCCGGATAACGCGTTAAATCTCCTCCCGAAATGCGCCCCAGCGCCTCCAGCACCCGCGGCGAGCACGCAAACGTGTTCTCGTTAAAATCCAGGCGCAGGCCGCTCCGATCGCCCAGGGGAGGGTGATATTCCTTGACGCACCGGATCGCAGCGGACGGCTGCAGCGTCCTCCCGTCAGTCATGCGCACCTCGCGCCCGGATCGCCTCCGCGTGTCCCATCAGGCCTTCAGCATGCGCCAGGCGCATCGCCGCCGGCCCCAGCTGCTGCACGCCTTCCTCCGAGTACTCCTGGACGGTGACCAGCTTCACAAAGTCCACCACGCTGAGGCCGCCCCGCACCCGCGCAAGGCCGCCGGTGGGCAGCGTGTGATTCGGACCCGATACGTAATCCCCGAGCGGCTGCGACGACCAGCGTCCGACGAACACCGACCCCGCGTTGTGCGCCCACGCCAGGTCCTCCACGCTGTCCACGGTTAGATGTTCGGGAGCGATCCGGTTCGTAAGCTCCCATGCCTCCTCCTGAGACCGTGTGACGATCGCGACGCCGTGATTTGTAATCGCCGCGGTTGCAATCTGATTGCCGCGCATGCGCCGCTTCACCTCTCCGACCACCTCCTTCGCGAGTTTGACCTGGCTGGTAATGAAAATTGTCAGAGCATCCGGATCATGCTCGGCCTGCGCCACCAGATCGGCAGCGATCCCCGTGGGGTCACCCCCTTCGCTGGTGACGACAATTTCCGTCGGTCCTGCGAGCATGTCGATGGCGCAATCGAATGCAATCAGTTTCTTCGCCGCCGTAACCCAGACATTGCCCGGCCCCGCAATCTTATCCACGCGGGGAATACTCTCCGTCCCATACGCGAGCGCAGCAATGCCGTGCGCTCCTCCTACGCGATAGAACTCCTTCACGCCCAGCAGTGCCGCAACCGCGAGGGCCTCCTTTTTCGGGTGAGGCGACACGGCGACAATTCGATCCACACCTGCCACCTGCGCCGGGATGACCGTCATCAGCAATGTGGAAGGCAGCGGGTAGCGCCCGCTCGGCACGTAACAGCCAGCTGATGCCAGCGGAATGACGCGCTGACCTGTTGTCAAGCCAACAGCAGGCTTCAGGGTGAAATCTTTAGGTCGCTGCCTTGCCGCAAAGCCGCGAATATTCCCCGCCGCCAACCTCATCGCCTTGCGAAGGGGTTCCGGCGTCGTCTCCCACGCCTCCTCCAGCTCGGCATCAGTAATTCGTAACGGCAATTGTGGCGAAATGCCGTCGTGTTTTGCGCGGAGCCGCAATAACGCCGCATCCCCGCCCCGTCGCACCGCCTCCACAATGCGCCGCGCCTCGGGCAGCACCCGTTCATACGGAATTGTGCGGCGGTCCGTCAGCGCAGCGATCGCCGCCGCCCCACTTCCGGTGGTGGTGCGAACCATCTTCACAACACCACCTTGTTCAGCGGATACTCGACAATCCCGGTCGCACCCGCCGCCTTCAGCTTCGGGATCACCTCCCGAACCGTGTTCTCTTCGAGAATCGTATTCACGGCCGCCCAGTTTGGGTCGCTCAGAGCGGAGACCGTTGGGGAGTTCAGTGCCGGCAAGACACCCAGTACCGCCGGCAAGTGCTCCTTCTGCACGTTCAACATGAGACCCACCTGCCCCTGCGCATCAATCGCCCCGCGCAGCATCAGCGCGATATTGTCGATCTTCTGCTTCTTCCACGGATCGGCGCACGCCGTGCGATTGGCGATCAGGTGCGTCTCGCTCTCCATCACCGTGTCGATGATGCGCAGGCGATTTGCGCGCAACGAACTGCCCGTCTCGGTCACCTCCACGATCGCGTCCGCCAGCGTAGGCGGCTTCACCTCTGTCGCGCCCCAGCTGAATTCCACCTTCACCGGAATATTCTTTCCGGCGAAATACCTCTTCGTCACCTCAACCAGCTCTGTCGCGATAATTTTGCCCGATAGATCCTCGGCGCGATGCCATGGCGAGTTCTCAGGGACCGCCAGCACCCAGCGCACGCGCCGCCGACTCTGCTTTGCATAAACAAGGCTCGTGATGCTCTCGACGTTGAGACCGCTCTCGACCACCCAGTCGATCCCTGTTAGGCCAGCGTCCAGAACACCGTGCTCGACGTAACGCGCCATTTCCTGCGCGCGAATCAGCATGCACTCGATTTCAGCATCGTCGATGCTCGGAAAATACGATCGCCCGTCGGCGTAGATGCGCCAGCCGGCACGGCCGAAAAGGGCGACGGTCGCATCCTGCAAACTGCCTTTGGGAATCCCGAGACGCAGTTTGTCGCTCATGCTGCACCCCCTGTCGTCAGCGGCCGCGTAAAGCAGCTCACCGTGCCCTCGTGACAAACCAGCCCGTCGCCCTCTACTTCCACGCGAAACAGCAACGCGTCCTGATCGCAATCCGTCGTCACATCCAAAATGCGAAGCCGATTGCCGCTGGTTTCGCCTTTCATCCACAGTTTTTGCCGCGTACGGCTCCAAAATGTAACAAAGCCCGTTTCTTTTGTCCTGCGCCAGCTTTCCTCGTTCAGAAATCCCAGCATCAGCACCTGGCCGCTGCGCGCATCCTGCACAATGCCCGGCGCGAGGCCATCCATCTTTGCGAAATCGACTATCGTCTCTGTCATGGCTCCGTCCTTATTTCACCGGAAAATTCAAAAAGCCCGTCAGCGCTCTCTGCGCCGGCGGGCTCTTCTCGGATCCTGGTGTTGAGTTTCTCTACCCTGGAATGCGGAAGTTCGCCGACACGCTCGTCACGTGATGATGGTGGTGATGACGATGGTGGACGCGAACCTGCATCCCTCCCACCTTAGGATGCAATGGGCCGTCATGTCAACTGCCCGTCGTCCCTCGCTGCAACCGCCTCTGCAAAATGAACAGCGCGCCGGCTCGTGTTCTGGGCGATCTGCTCTCGGCAGCTGAATCCGTCGGCGACCAGCACCGTCTGCGGCCCCGCAGCCCGAACCGCAGGCAGCAGAACTCGTTCCCCCAGGGCCTGCGAAACCGCAAACTTCTCGCGCTCGAAGCCAAAAGGCCCCGCCATTCCACAGCATCCCGCGTCCAGCAGCTCAACATCCGCGCCGGTCCGCCGCAGAATCGCCATTTCGTCCGTCATCTTCATCAGTGCCTTGTGATGGCAGTGGCCGTGCACCACCACCTTCCTCCCGTCCAGTGACGCCGGCCGGAAATCAGGCGCGTGCCGCACCAGAAATTCGCTGAGCAGCAGTGTTTGCTCGCGCAGCCGTTGCGCTCGCTCGTCCCGGGGAAAGAAATTCACCAACTCGTCGCGGAAAACACTGGCGCAGCTCGGTTCCAAAAAAACAAACAGCCGCCCGGCACCGATGGGCGCCGCGAATTCGTCCAGAATCTTTAACAAATATTCGCGAGCCTGCTGCAGAAATCCAAAATCGTAGAGCGGCCGCCCGCAGCAAACATGTTGCCGCGGAACTTCCACCGAAAACCCGGCGCCTTGCAGAACCTGTGTTGCCGCCCGCAGAGCCTCGGGATGGTAGTAGTTATTCCACGTGTCCGGCCATAAAATGACCGCCCCTCCCGCCTGCGCACCCCGCTCCAGCCGCCACTCCGACTGGAAACTGCGCGGCGCAAATCGAGGCAGTCTCCGCTGCTGTGACACGCCCAGAACAGCCTTGATCCCCTGCGACAAACCCGGCATCGCCAAAGCCGCATTCGCGATCCGCGGCGTGATGCCTGGAACCACCGCAGCCAGCCGCGCCAGTCGATCCATGAACCCGAACGCATAGTGCTGCGGCTTACGCAGTCCGTCGCCGTAGTAATGCGCGAGAAACTCCGCCTTGTACGTCGCCACATCCACGTTCACCGGACACTCGCTCTTGCATGCCTTGCAGGAGAGGCAGAGATCCAGCGCCTCGCGCACGCTGTCGTTGTGCCAGTCCGTATCGAGGACTCTGCCTTCCATCAGTTCCCACAGCAGGTGCGCGCGTCCCCGCGTGGAGTGCCGCTCCTCGCGCGTCACCATGTAACTCGGGCACATCGTGCCGCCGCTTTCCTTGCGGCACGCGCCCACGCCCACGCAGCGCAGCGTCGCCTCCCCCATCGAACCATGATCGTCAGGGAACTGAAAGAACGTAATCGGCCGCTTCGATTGATAGCCAGCCCCCAACCGCAAATTCTCTTCCGGCCGATAAATCTCAACCCGGCCCGCATCGCTCGGGTCCATCATCTTGCCGGGGTTCATGCGATTGTCCGGGTCCCACAGCGTCTTAAACTCGCGAAACGCCTGCATCAGCTCCGGCCCAAACATCTTAGGCAGCAGCGCGCCGCGCGCCTGCCCATCTCCGTGCTCTCCCGAGATCGACCCGCCATGCGCGATCACCACGTCCGTCGCTGCATCCAGAAACGCGCGAAATTTGCGAATCCCCGCTTCGCTCTCCAGGTCGAAATTGATGCGCGTATGCACGCATCCCTGCCCAAAGTGCCCGTACATCGGGCTCCGGTAGCCGTAACCTTTCATGAGCGCCCAGATCTGCCGCAGGTACGATCCCAGCCGCTCCGGCGGAACCGCCGCGTCTTCCCAACCCTCCCATCCATGCGGCTCGCCGGGAACGAAGGCCGTCGCGCCCAGAGCCGATTCGCGAATGTGCCAAATCCGCGCGGCTTCCCCGGGCGTACAAACGCGGCCCGTCGGTGAGCCGGCAAACCGGACCGCCGCTGCGAGCAGATCGCTTGCCTGCTCTTCAGCTTCCTGGTCTGTCTCGGCGCCGAACTCCGCTAGCAGAAACCCGCCGCCCGCCGGCAGCAGTTTCACATCCTCCACCGCCAGGCCCTTTCGCCGCATGAAGTCGAGCAGCATGGCGTCGATGCCTTCGAGCCCGATAGGTCCATGCTGAATCACTTCCGGGACCGCATCGGCCGCCAAAAACGGGTCCGGAAATCCCAGCACAGCGAGCCGGCGGCACGGCGGGCTGTGCATCAGATCGAGTGTCGCGCTGACCACGGTCACCAGTGTCCCCTCGCTCCCCACCAGCGCCCGCGCTACGTTAAATCCGCTCTCGGGCAACAGCTCGTCGAGGTTGTAACCGGAAACGCGCCGCGGAATCTTCGGAAAGCGTCGGCGAATCTCATCTCCGTATTGGTCGCGTAACCGCCGCATGCCGGCGTAAATCTGCGCAGCTCGGCCGCCGCGGCCGATAATCGCCGCAATCTCATCGTCAGTCGTCGCGCCCACCGTCATGCGCGTGCCGTCATACAGCAGCACATCGAGCGAACGAATATTGTTGGCCGTCAGGCCACCCATGACGCTATGTGTTCCGCAGGAGTTGTTGCCGATCATGCCGCCGATGGTGCACCGGCTGTGCGTCGCTGGATCGGGCGCGAACGTCAGGTGGTGCCGCTCCGCCGCCTCGCGTACACGATCCAGCACGATGCCGGGCTCGACCACCACAACCTTCTTGTCCGGGTCCAGAGAAATCAGCCCGCGCATGTACTTCGAAAAATCCAGCACCACCGCGACATTGCAGCACTGCCCTGCGAGACTCGTGCCCGCTCCACGAGGCAAAATCGCTGCGCCCACCTCGCGGCAGGCGGCAATGGCCGCTTCAACATCCGCGGCATCGCGGGGCAGTACCACACCAATCGGCGTCTGCCGGTAATTCGAAGCATCCGTCGCATAGAGCGCCCGCGCGGCCTTATCGAAGCGGACCACGTCGCGAATCGGCGCGCGCAGAGTGGCGCGCAGCCTCGCCTCCAGCTCACGCGCCGCCGAGAACCCTTCATGTGCAAGGCGAGTCTGACCGACGATCGGCAGATGCGATCCCACTTACAGCTCCCTGCGCAAAAACGCGATTTCCAGCGATTCCTTCTGCCGCAGCACCGGATTGTCGTTGTACCGCTCGACCGGCGCAAAGCCCATCCCCATATAAAGGCGATACGCAGCCTGCATCGTGCGCGGCATCGTATCCAGATACATCGCGGTGTAACCACGCTCGCGCGCCACATCGACGACCCCTTCCGCCAGCCTGCGCCCCAGCCCCGCTCCCTGTTGCGCGGGCCGCACCCACAGCCGTTTCATTTCGCACGCTCGTTCATCTTTGCGGCTCGGATCCGCTATTGCGAGTGGCTTAAGCGCGACGAATCCGGCCGGGGCCTCATTCTCGAAAGCCAGCAGCACGGCGCCTCCCGGCGCCGCATAGCTTCCCGGTAGCGCTGCCAATTCCTCTTCAAGACTTTCGACGCAGATATGCTCCCCGCCCACCGAGTCGTTTAGATACGTCGCGTACTCGCGCATCAGCGTCCGGCATAGATCGGCGTCATCCGCGCTGCCCCCAAATTGCGCCAACCGGATCGTCGCCATATCCGCATGATACTGGCGCACAGCCAGCCGCCTCGCACTCACTCGAAATCAGGTCTGCGAAATCAGGCCCCGGAAATCAACCCTGCGAAATCCGCCGCGCTTGCTATTCTGAAAGCAGTTCTTACTCCGGCAATTGACTCTATGAAATGGTTCGCTTCTCCCGCCGGCGTGCTGCTGCTGGCCTCTCTCCTCACCGCCTGCTCGCATGCGCCCGCGAATCCCGGAAAATCCATCGAGGCCGCTGCTGCCGCCCGCGAAAAATCCCTGCAACAGGCCCGCGCGGCCGCGACAGCGCGTGACGAGGACCGCCAGCAGATCGACAGCATCCCGCTGCCCTCGAAGAACATCTACATGGCGATCCACACCCGCCAAAGCTGGATGAACCCTTTCCTGGTCGTCAGCAAGTCCACCTTGAACCTCAGCATCATGTATCCGGATCAGAGCCTGGGCGGCGCTCCGGACAACAGCCCCGGCAGCGATTTGTTGCGCCCTGCCGCAGCCCGCCGTCGCGTCCTCGACCTTCGCCTCTCTGATCTCTCTGAAGCCCTTGCGGCCCTCCCCGAGAATACGTGGCCATACGGTCGGGTCATAGCCGTCGAAGAAGATCCCCTCGCCCCACGCTCCGATCGCGCCCAGGTCCGCGCCAACGTCGAAGCCACCATCCAGATGCTCAACGACCTCGGAGTGGTTATTTACGACTGGCCCGCCACCGGCCCGCGCTAACCTGCTCGACACCCGTCACATCCCATTTGCGCCCCCCACTATTTCCACCACAAACGGAACCTCCGTCTCCAGCGCAACATCTTTCATCCACACAATCCGCCCGTCCCAATCAAGAAGGGGCCAGGCCCGACGTTCTTCCGCAGCGACGCCGATCCGCTCAAAAATCTCCTTCAGCGGTTTTGCCCCGCGCGAATGCCGCAGCCGCGCTCGATCGCCCGCCCGCGGCGCTCGCAGAATCGCCGGCGCAATCCGCTTTTCCTCTTCACCCCCGCGCATCTGGATTCGCAGTGTCACGCCCATCGCCGTCACGCAGCCCGGAATCGCCACCTCGATTGGCTCATCCGCGACCACCGTGTCGATAACCGGCGCACGCACCAGCCGCAACTCCCGTGCCGTCCGCTCCGCCCACAACTCGGTCGCCAGTTGTTGCTTCCGCGAAGCGTCTCGGTCGCCATCGCACATCGCCATCAACCGCTCTGTCTGCTCGAAATTCAGCGCGCAACCCAGCTGCCGCGCCGACGCCCGCAACACCCGCCGCCGCACTGCGGGTGCCAGTGCACGCAGCCGCGCCAGCTCCATTCCCACGCTCCCCTCATCCGGGCGCGTCGACACCGCCCGTCCACCACCCCGCACCGCTCGCCCAGGCAGCACGATCCCCGGCAGCAACCGACCTAATTCTGCCTCCCACCAAGTCTCCTCATCGCGCGCAATTGTCGCGAGATGCGCAACCTGCTCCGCTACTCGCGGATTAAACGCCGCAAGCTGCGGCATCAATGTGTGGCGAATCCGATTCCGTGTGTGCGCTGTGTCCTCATTCGACGCGTCCTCCCGCCATAGCTGTCTAATCTCTCGTAGCCACTCACGAATCTCCTCGCGCCGCGTGTCGAGAAACGGCCGCAGGATCGGCCCGCCCGCCCCAGAGACAACCGGATGAATCCCGCTCAACCCCTCTGTCCACGCGCCGCGCAGCAACCGGTGCAACACAGTCTCCGCCTGATCGTCGAGTGTGTGCGCCGTTGCTACCCCATCCGCTTTCCCCGCCGCCAGCAGCTCGCGAAACCAAGCGTACCGCAAATGCCGCGCCGCTTCTTCCAGCGTCTGCTTCTCTCTCCGCGCTGTTCCCGGCGTGTCCACACGATGCGAATAGAGATCCAGGCCCAGCCCCTGCGCCAGCGCCTCAACAAACCGTGCGTCCTCGTCCGCCTCCCCGCCGCGGATTCCGTGATGCACGTGCACCACCGCCAGCACGAGCCCAATCTCCGGAGCAACCGCGTGGAGCGTGCGCAGCAGTCCCACAGAATCGGCCCCGCCCGACACTGCCACCGCCACCCGCATCCCGGCACGCAGGTGCTTTCGATCGATCTCCGGCGGACGTGTCACGTCACCATCCTAAAGCTCTATACTGCTCGTCATGCTGAAGACCCGGCTCGCGTCGCCCGCCGACGCTGCGCTCATCACCCACCATCGCCGGCGCATGTTTGTCGATGCCGGCCGTCGCGACGACCAGGTGCTCCAGCTTATGGCCCAGGCCCACGAGCCCTGGGTAGCGCAGGCCATCGCCGACGGCCGCTATCTCGGCTGGCTCACGGAAGACGATGGCGTTGTCGTCGCCGGTGCTGGCCTGCTCATCCTCGACTGGCCTCCGCACCCACTCGACCCGCGCTCCACCGCCCGTGGTTATCTTCTCAACGTTTACGTCGAGCCCGATCATCGCCGCCGCCGCCTCGCCAGCAACCTCATCGACCTCGCATTGGCTGAGGCCGGACGCCGCGGCATCCGCGTCGTTGCCCTCCACTCCACGGAAGAGGGGCGCCGCCTCTACGAATCGAGCGGATTTCGCCCGACCAATGAGATGTTTTTTGTCGAGCCTATCGAACCCTGATTCGACTCGACACAAACCTCCGGCCATCGGACGTTCAATGAAGACTTCCATCCATCGCCTCGCTCTCGCGCTCTGTACCATTGCTTTTCTGCTCGCGCCTCACTTTGCCCACCCCGAGCAATTCCACTCACCGTGGGACGACCACTCCATTACCCCCACCGAAGTCTCTTACGACTGCCCGCAACCTCCGCCCTTCGCGAAAACTCTGGACGTCGAAGGCTATTACACCGACGCGCATCACTCGGTGATCGACCCCTCCAAAAAAGAAGCTGAAGAAAAGGCCACCGCCGCCCCGACCCACCTCGGCCAGTGGTCCACCGAAGCCGCCGATGCGTATCTCACTAAAGGCAGCCGCGCCGCTGCAGCCTGCGTCTACTCCTTGCTCGATGCCGCTGCACTTGCTCACGCCTGGTCTGGCGAGATGCCCACCAGCCAGGGTCACTACGAACAAAAATGGCTCCTCGCGAGCATCGCCATCGCGTATCTCAAGGTTCGCGAAAGCGGACTTGGCACACCGGAGCAGCAGAAAGAAATTCAGAAATGGTTTGGCTCGCTTGCCAATCACGTGATGGATTATGTCGATAGCAAGAAAGAGAATCGCGACAGCGATGCGTGGAACAACCACCGCTATTGGTCGGGTCTCGCCGTCGCCGCCGCCGGCATCGCCGACAACGACAAGCGCGAGTTTCGCTTTGGAATCGATTCCTACGAGGCCGGCGTCGACCAGATTCTTCCCGATGGTGTGCTGCCTCTCGAAATGAATCGCGCCGGCCGGGCGCTTCACTACCATCTCTATGCCCTCGCCCCCCTTATCATGATTGCTGAGCTGGCGGCCGCCAATGGCACCGATCTCTACAGCTATGACAAGGGCGCCATCCATCGTCTCGTCCGTGCCTGCGTGGCAGGACTGCAAAATCCCGAACTCTTCGCGAAAGCCGCTGGCGCCCCGCAGGATATCGTCGCTGGTCAGCATTTCGGTGCTGACATCGGTTGGGCGGTGCCCTACGTCAAGCGCTTTCCGAACCCGCAGCTCTCCGCCTGGATCGCCGAGGCCGGCAATGTGCGCTTCTGGCAATGGGGCGGAATTCCGCCCGGAGCGAATTCGTAGCAATCATTATTACTCGTCGGATGCGAGCGGCAGCAGCGATTCAGTCGACGGGCCCAACACCGAACGCTGAACATGTCCTTACCGCAGGATCGGAAACGTCCCGCGCGACCCGCCGTCATAATCCAGGTCGAAACCCAGCTGAAGCTTGGCCGCCTCTGTCATTCGCGCCGGGCTCCATGGCGGATCGAATACCACCTCGACGCGTACTGCCCTGACCTCAGGCAGCCGCGCCAGCTTGCGCTCCACATCGGCCTTCAGCACGTCCGACATCCCGCATCCAGGCGCGGTCAGCGACATGGCTACGTCGATCTTTTTGCCGCCCGCTTCATCGTCCGCAATCGCACAGGAATAAATCAGCCCCAGATCGACAATGTTGACCGGAATCTCCGGGTCGTACACCGTCTTCAGCTGATCCCACACCATCCGCTCGCTGAACGTCGGCGGCGCGTGCATCTCTGTCTTCGGTCCGCTCCTCCCCAACGCCTCCGCGTCCTCACCCTCGATGCGGTACAGCATCCCATCCACCGAGACCGTGTAGCTCGTCCCCAGCGACTGCGTGATCCGCACCGTTATCCCCGCAGGCAATACCTGCCGCGTTCCCGCGGGAATGGCAATCGCCGCGCAATCGCGCTTCAGAGCTACGGTTTGGTTGGTAATCAGCATGCTGTTTCGCTACCGGCTCCTGGCTCCCAGCTCCCGGCTGTTTTCTACTCCGTCGAAATCTTCTCCTGCTTCCCTTCGAGCGCCGCCTCCAGCGTGTGCCACGCCAGCGTCGCGCACTTCACCCGCACCGGAAACTCCGAAACGCCGGAAAACACCGCTAGCTTTCCCAGCGCCGCCGCATCCTCATGCGAATGCCCCGTCACCAGCTCATGAAACTGATGAAAGATTTTCTCCGCCTCGGCCTTCGTCTTGCCCTTCACGCTCTGCGTCATCATCGATGCCGACGCCTTCGAGATCGCGCATCCCGCGCCCTGAAAACCAATCTCGCGAATCTTGTCCCCATCCATATCGAGATAAACCGTGAAACGGTCGCCACACAACGGGTTATACCCCTCTGCCTTGTGATTCGAGCTCTCCAGCGCCTTGTAATTCCTCGGCGCCTTGCTGTGCTCGAGGATCACTTCCTGGTAAAGATCCCTCAGCTCCGGCATTACGCAAACACCTCATGC
>Ga0302319_10003847_pt1 | contig 31069 bp, 33 predicted proteins | sample Bog_T0_2_FD_203319 | JGI IMG/M metagenome (GOLD analysis project Ga0302319, IMG submission 203319) | Peat permafrost microbial communities from Stordalen Mire near Abisko, Sweden - Bog_T0_2 | ecosystem: Environmental > Terrestrial > Soil > Wetlands > Peat | place: Sweden: Abisko, Stordalen Mire... | reverse complement strand
CAGAGGCGGGGATGAAAACCCGCGCCGCCGGTTTGGTCAGCCGGACGGCGGGCTAGCCCGCCGTCCGGCTGACCAAACCGGCCAACCTACGTGTCGCTGACCGGCCAACTTTGCTGTCGCGCGGCAAAAGCCATCATTCGGAAATGCGACGGCATCCGCCGCCGCAGCAGGTGCCGGTTCGGCTCGCGGCGGCGCAATAGGCTTGCCGTTAGTCGGCGTTGGAGGGGCGAGACGCCATTCCTGATAAGCCGCGCCAGCGAGCAACACGGCGACGATGGCCACAGGCGCCCCCCAGCGCACCCAGGTAAAGCGTCGAACACGCAGCGTGATCACGGGGCGCCGATCCGCATCTTGCTGACGGAACCAATCCCTTTCAGCAAAGCCCACGCTCATTCCCCCAGATGCAGGTAGCCGAACCACGACGGATATCCGTAATGCGCCGCGCTCCAAACCCAGGCGCCATCCTTCCAGACGTAGCGGCCTTGCAGCCACGACCGCTCGTCGACCCGACGAAGGTCGGTATCAGGAGGCACCCACACATACTTCGCCCCTCGCAGCTCCCAGCGGCCCGGAAGAAGGGCTTTGGTCACGGGCGGCGGCGCAGGAGGCAGACCAGCGACAGCCACTGGGGCAACCGGCTGGATCTGAACCGGCGCGGCGACCGGGGATGGGAACGTGACCGCGCCGGCCGGCGTGCTGAGTGCGGCGATCGCCGCATCGACGTTGCGCGCAGCGCCCGCAGGATCGCGGACGGCGAGTGCCTGCCGCGCTGCCCGCGTGTCGGCCAGGGCAGGCGGCGCGGCCACCCCAGGCTGCGCGTTGTCGTCCAGAAGCCGCGTTTCCGCCCTCTCTAGCGCCTCCTGCGCCTCTCCCGTCCGCCCCCCTGCAATCGACAGCCGCGCAGCCCGGAGAAAGGTGATCGGGGGAGCGCTCGGCCCAACTGCAGGGGTCGGTAACGCAGGCGCTACAGCGCTTCGCGTATCCGACGGCGCGATATTGCTCGCGTGGATGTCGAGCGGAACCGCAAGGGCGGGGCTTGCGGTCAGGGAAAGGAACAAGCCGAGGTGGAGACTTATACGATTTGGTTGCGACAGCGCGGCGATCATGGCTGGTCCTCGTTGCATTTAGGGATCGGCAGTGTGTTGACGCGGAATGTGGATGCGGCGCTGTCCGAGCTTGCGTTCATGCGCGTGCAGCCACGCCGCCGCGGTTGCACGCGTCTCGAACGCCTCGGGCGGAATGGTTAAATCGAGCGTGTGACAAACAGCGTGGATCAGCAGGATCTGATCGGCCGACGGCAGGTCACTTTCCAGCAGCAGCTTCGCTTCACGCCGCCACTCGAGGGCGATGGCCTTGATTTCGGGAACCCGAACCGAGGGCACACGGACGGAGACCATGACGATCCCGGCCGCGGCCGCGCGTCGCTGATAGAGTTCATTGTCGACGGACCGCCGCTCCTTGGGGCGTGGCTTCCGGGAAGCCGGCATCAGGCCGCCTCCTGTGTAGTCGCCGACGGCGCCTGCCGCAGGCGCCGTCGCAGCCGGCCGATGAGGGTAAGGAACGCCTCATGTGACATGGCCGGCGGCTCAATACGCTCGCCGGCCTGCAGCGCCTCGTCGCGCGCCGTCAGGATCGACAGCGCGATCTCGCGAGCGATGCCCGGTGCCGCGCCCGCCTCGCGCTCGATCTCCTGAAGCCGACGGATGAACTGGATGTCGACCGGTTCGTGCGGCGCGCCATCAGAGCCCGCGTCGCTGATCCGACTGTCGGCGGCCTCGTCCAGCAGGCGCATGACGCTCGTCACCGGCGTGCCGTCTGCCGGCGCAGAAGGAGGCGGAGGTCTCGACGCCTCTGGGACCTGGTCGATCGCCAGCAGAGCGTCGCGCGCGCAAGTGCCGAGGTCCTTGCCTGCATTCAACGCGCCCTGGAATCCGCGCAACATCGCGCCCAGCGTGGCGCTGAGCGCCTCCTCCTGGCCGAGTGCCAGCGACCCGCGCGCGATGGTCTCGGTGATCTTGTTGATTTGAGCGACGCGTTCACGAACTAGCGCGGGGTCGGGCTCACGCACCATGAGGCAGCGTCCAAGCCGTTTCGGCCCGCTGTCGTCGATGACGGCATAGAACACGCGCGCATAGACCCGCCTGCCGCCGAACAGCACGATGGCCTCGCCCTCGATCAGCGATGTGAGGTCCTGCCAATCGACCCGCGAGACCGGCCGTACCTCGGCGTGCCGCGCCTCCCGGTAGTTACCGTCCTCCGATCCCTGGTAGGAGGTCGCTTGCGTGACGAAGGTCTCGCCCGCGGTCTTCTGGAGCCACTCGCGCGTCCGCCCGGAATCCTGTTGGCGCATCGCGATGGTGAAGTTCGCATTGCCGAGCAGCGAGGCTGTCTTCTCGCCCAGCCGTGCCCAGATGCCCGACGTCTCCTGAAATCCCAGCATGAAGGAGATGTTCAGGCCGCGCCCCATCGCCAGCATCCTGTCGAGGCCACTCGTTGCGTAATAGGCGAGCTCGTCCAGCACGACGGGGAAGGGGGCCGAGCCCATGCCGGGCTTGTCAGCCTCGCTGTAATCGCCCTCGAGGGACGCGCCGAGCAGTTGCGCCATCATGCCGCGCAGCGATGCGACGACCAGCTTGCCAAGTGCGGCGAGCGTTGCGTCGGAATTTTCCAGCGCGGGCAGGTTGACGACGAGAATGCGACGATTGAGCACGATGTCGCGCATGTCGATCTCGCCATTCTCGACCCGGAATATGTGGCCGAGGCTGACGGCGAGCTGGGTGAACGTGGCGGTGAAATAGAACTGCGCGAAGCCGTGCTGTTTGGACGGCTCGTCCCCCTTTTGCGCGCTCAGCGGTACGGTTGGATCGTAGCCCGGCAGCTCCCCCAAATACGCGCGTAACGGCCAGGTGACGTCCTCCGGGATTTCCGCGCTGACGTCGATCTCGCGCTCGGTGCCATCGTCCGGGTTGCGGAGCAGCACTCTTTTCTCGATCGCGAGCTTCCAAATCCACCGGAGCTCGATGCTGGATCGAATGATCTCGATGTTGAGTGAGATGCCCTTGTAGTCACGAAGCCAGACCAGCACGGGCGCGATCGTGCCGACGAGGGCGACCGCACGTTCGCGGAACACACCGTTGGGATCGTTCTGCCCTTGGTCGCCCAGCTGGCTCGCGAGCAATTCGCGGATCGCGTCCGCATTGCCGATCGCGAATGGATTGAAACGGTCGCTGTCCTTCACCCCGGACGCCACCATGAAGTTCAGCACGCGCACGTCGTCCTCGCGGCCGAACCGGCGGGCCAACGCCAGCACCTTGCCGAACAGGTCGCGATGGGCCTTGCCGTCCACCAGCACGAAACCCGACCCCTGAGCGAGAGCATTCGACAGCAGGCTCAAAATTGCCGTGGTCTTGCCCGCACCGGTCGTGCCGGGGATCGAGATGTGCTGCCGCGCGTCCTCCGCCGTCACCCACAACTCCTGGCCATCGATGGACCAGCCGACGAAAATGTCGCCCTTGGCGCGTTGCGGCTTGCGCGAGCCGGGCTGGGGATTGCCGTAATCGAGACACTCTGCCGAGCGCGGCAGCCGGATCGGCAGGCTTGGGCGGCGTGTTAGAACCCACGTCGCGTAGAACACCGAGACGGGCACGGTCAGGTCGATGACGGCTGGCTCAAACCAGGTTGCGACCGCCGCGGTCGCCAAAACGACAAAGCTAGCTGACCCGCGCAACGCCTCGGAGAGACGGGTCGTGAGCGGACGGATGTCGCGCAGGCTTTGCGCGCCGGAGCGCTCGAATTGCGCCTGAGGACCAACGATCTGCCGCGCGATCGCCACGGCTCAGTCTTCCAGCCCGAACGGCTTGGCTCCCGCGCTCGCGGCCGAAGGCGGTGCGCTGCCGGGAGACGGGGTGATCGTTGGCCGTTGCTGCAGTTGTTGCGTGAAGGCCTGCGGCACTTGATCTGCGACCGGGCCCGCGAGAGGCGACGGCGGCGAAGGCGCCGCGTCGGGAGCCCGCATGGGGAATGCCTGTTCAAAGCGCGGGACCGCTGGCGCCGGGACCGGCGCGGCACCGGCCGGAGGCACCGAGGCGTTGCTCGCCATCATCAACACGTCCCGGCGCGGCGCGGTATTCTGCCCGACGACGAATGCTGCGAACGCGAGGCCAGCGAGCGCAGCACCTTTGAGAAGTGGACGCCGCCTGCGCGTCTCAGACAGTTGAACCGGCGGATGGTCCGGTTCGGTTGGGTTTAGGATCGGCGCCATTGGCGCGGCCCCGATGAAGATCTGCACTGTCGTGCCCTCTGGAACGTCGAACGTCATGTTTCTGGCCCTCCGGAAGCTTGGCTCCCACAGTGGAAGATCCCGATGCGAACGAAGGACTGCGCGCATGCGCCCGGCGCAGCGCGTCGATCGCCTGGTCGAATTTCGGGGTGTCGATGCCCCGCCCGGCCACCCTTTCCAGCGCCCAATGGTCGCGAGCGCCTGCTGCCTCCGGCCGGGGATTTGGATGAAGGTAGCGACCGATGCCTTCGGTCTCGAAGCCCAGCGAGTGCAGGGCATACCAGAGCGGCCGGTCGACCAGCTTCAGCCAGGCGAATTGGGCGGGTGGAAGGACACCTGCCTGGCGCCGCGCCGTGTTCAGCAACGACATCAGCGCCGTGTGCGTCCAGGCGTGACGGTCGGTGATGGAACGGGCTGCCGCGGTCGGCCCGCCTGCCTCACCGATCACGGTGTCCACCTCCCGGAGGCATTCCATAGGCAGCGCTAGCGGCTCAGCGGGACCTGCGGCATCGCCCGAACCAACATCCATGAGGGCCTGAGAACACGACCCGAGCAACGCAAGCGCCTCGTCGCGCCGTTCGATGAGATGCAGCGAGAAAGCCGCGAACATAACCCGGGCTGCCGGCGACGCGCCCTCGGGACCTGCCCATCGCTCGCCGAGTTGAGCGAAAAGGGCGCGCCTTGCCTTTGCCTCATCGAACCTGCCATCCGACGTGCGTGCGTTGCGGGCGATCCATTCGTCTGGCGAAAGCGCGTAATCCGCCGGACGAGGTGATCCGGCGGCCGGCGGTACAAGACGGAGCTGACGCTTCACGAAGGCGGCCGTGGTGGTGAACGCGGCCGCCTGTTCGGCAATCAGCCCATCGAGATCGAATTGCCGCCGGAACTTCGACGGTGCGTTGCGCACCATGCAGGCAATCGCGAGTGCTACGATCAAAACCGTTGCCGGCAGGCGCCATGCGCGGCCGACCGCGTGGCTGATGCCGTAAAGGTGGCGCAAAGTGACGCCGGCGGGGTTGGAGCGGCGCATTTGCGCGTCCGCCAAGTCAAACCGGTCGGTGAATAGCTGCAACACACGGATCTGCTGATGCCGCCAGGCCATCAGAACCGCGCTGATTTCGGTGTGGTAAAACGTCCAGAGCAGATAGGAGCCGAGACCGGCGCCAAGCGCGATGACGATCAGGTTGAAGCCGGTCATGTCGTCGTTCGACGGCCAGGCAGCTCGGGGATGCGGTTGGGCCATCGGCATTAGCCTCCGGGAGCGGGCGCGGTTGGGGATGCGGCCGGCTGATGAGGCAACAGCGGTGTGACCTGCTGAGCCACGACGCGAAGATCGGCGGGCTGACGGGAACGCAGGCGCAGGACCTGCTGCAGTACGGAACGGAGATAGGTCTGTTTATGATCCGGGTCGTGGGAATGGTAGTAGCCGACACCTTCCCAGAAATCGCCATGTGCTTCGTCGAGGCCTTGACGCAATATCCAGGCGCCGGCCTCCAGATTGGCGCAGAAATTGTCGCGCAGCGCGTGAAAGGCGCGCTCCTTCGTCGTCGACCAGTGCGCCGCAACCTGCGGCATCCAGATTTGATTGACCTGCATCGGCCCGATATCGACGGTGCCGTTCGTGTTCTGGCTGACAGCGCCGAGCGAACCTCCCTCGACGTTGAGCAGGATGACAAGTATCGCAGGTGGAACTCTGTAAGCCCGGGATGCCGCCTCCAGGCATCCTTTGATGGTGGAGCCGTTACCGGTGTCGGCCGCCCTGGCGGTCCCTGACGCAAGCAGCAAGACCGCCACTCCCGCGCGAAGCGCGTGCCTCACGGTGAAGCGCCCGCCGCCGGCGTCGGCGTAGCCCGGCTCCGCGCCGCCTCCGACCAGATCACATTGAAATCGTTCACCACGATCGCTCTCGCGCGCGAGGCCTGCGCGGTTGCCTCCATGGTCGCCAGCATGACGGTCGCGAAGCTGGAGGTACCGACGCCGCGCACCCGGAAGCCCAGCAGTGCACCGGGGTCACGAACCACGTCGAGATCGAAGCCCGCTCCCGTCAAATCGCGCCACACAACCTGGCCAGCCGCGAGAAACGCCGGGAGGAGGCCACTCCGTGACGCCGCAGCCTCCGGACTGACCGCGACGACGTCCCCCGTACTGCGGTCGCGATATGTCACGTCGAGCGGGTTGCGGGACAGCAGCGCCTGCATCGTCCGTTCCACGCGATCGAGGTCAAGCCCGCTCATGCGTGCCGCCTGCGGTTCCAGACCGGCACAGCCGTCCGGGTGCGTCCCACGAGCCAGCGACGTCCGAGCCGAAACATGGCAGGCAGCGTCAGCCCAGCGAAGGAGATCGCCGCGAAGAACGTGATCCCCGCGATTGCGATGTAAAGCGTGGTCCAGCTCCAATAGACGCAGGCGACAAGCAACGGAAAGCAGGCCCGCGCGTCGAGCATCAGCACGCGGACGGGTTGTCCGGTATTACGCCACATGATCGAACTCTGGTCTTGAACGATGGGCTGTCACGACGGCGATCCCCTTTCGCGTTTCACGGATAATGGCCGTGGAAGATGCGAATGGGCGCCGCGCAGTTCGTTCAACCGATTTGACGAAGCTCATAGGCGGCCGTGGCCTCGGTGATCCGGCCCGCGCGCAAGGCGTTCTCGATGGCCGCCCTGTAGGACTGCCCCTTCTCCTCGACGGCGCGGCTGGTCAGCGCGGGCCACTCACCCGGATCGGTGCGCAGAAATCGGCTTCGCAGATCAGCATCAAACACCAGGAATTCGCGCAGCGGCGTCCGCCGCCCGTCGGCTGAGCGAGCCAGACGCTGATTGATGATGAGGCGGAGAGACTGCGCAACGGCGGATATCAGGTTTTCCCGCTCGCCGGGTGGGCAGAGGCTCGCGATACGCTGCATCGTCAACGGAACATTGTTGGCGTGAATGGTGGTGGTCAGAACATGTCCGGAGATCGCCGCCTGGATTGCCGCGTCCATGGTTTCGGAGTCCCGGCATTCGCCGACGATGATGTCCGTCGGCTCGCGTCGCATCGCACCGCGCACGAAGGCCGCGAAGCTCGGAAGATCGCGCGGAATCTCGGTTTGGTTCATCGTCGAGGTCGGACCCCGCACCCGTTCCAGCAGAAATTCGACGGGTGCCGCTCCCTCGATAATGTCGAAGTTGCCGGTCGGATCGAGTAGCTTTTCTACTGTCATCCCGGCGATTAGCGTGCTTTTGCCGGAGCCAGTTGCACCCGACACGATGACCATGCCGTGGCCCGGGCGGTAGTTGTCGAGGATGCCTTGTTCGACGAGTTGGTCGCTCAGCGGCGGCGGCATGTCGGCGATCGGCCGCATGACGACGTTGCCGCCATCGCGGCGCGGCGTGCGAGTCGGCGTCGCGTTGAGGCGGAAGCGAAGCCGGCGCGAGCGGCTCAGCGAAATCGAATAGGCGGTATCGAAATCCTTTCCCATCTGCAGCCGCGCCATGCCGTCGGCGCCATAGACGTGATTGACGATCTGGCTGAATTCGTAATCGTCCACCGCGCGCTCGGTGACTTGATGGTTCTGGCCGTGAATACGCACCCACACGGGATGGCCACTTTGGAACGCGATGCGCGAGGCTTTCGCCTCGAACGCCCACACGAGCAGACCATCGAGACCCGGAGCATGACGGCGGGCCTCTTCGACCCAGCGCAGATCCCGACGGTCGGCATCCGGCCATCGAACGCCAGTGGGGCCGACGGGCCGGTCCTCACAACCGGGATCGGCTTGAAGATTGTCGAGCATCGGCCGCTATGCCCACGCCGTTCACTGCGGACAGCCGGCCCCCGGCTGCCAGCGGCGCGGATTGGCCTGCAAGCCGGGCTGATCGGTGATGCGGATGGTGGCGTCGCCGACGTGCAGGCTGTCACGTCCGCCCTGCACAGGGGCGTTCTGGAAGGCGAGACGAGGCTGTTCGACAAGCCCGGCGCGCAACAGCACCCGGTAGCGGGCCATGCCGATGATATCGCGCTCGAGGCGGCCTAAATCCGCAAGAAAGATGTCGACCGCCTGCTTCTCGCCGGACGCCCAGCCCTCCGCCACCCATTTGTTCCAGTAGGCGACCTCCTGCTTGGTGCGCGGCAGGGTGGCGTCCTGCGGCCGATGCGGGTTCGACCAGGATCTGACGAGATATGTCCTCCAGTTCGGCGGCGCCGAGGCGAGCTGAGCTTCGCGCGTGATCTGGTAAATGCACGAGGTTTCACGCGCGACCTGGGCGCTGTCGCCGAGGGCGAATGCCATCTGTGCGGCCGAGACGATCGGGGGTCGCATCATGGTCTGGCCGGCACCGACCGGCAGGACAAGAACGCGAAAATCGTAGGCGCTGTCGAGCTCGGCCTGGTGGCGGCGCAGCATCTCGTTCAGCGCGAAACTACGACCGGCAAGGCCGCCCTGCGCGCCATACGTCAAGGCTGCGGTGCGGACCATGTCGGCCCGGCCCGGCTCCAGACCGTCGCCCTTGTCGTCGCCCGGCCGAGCGGCCTGCAGCGTCTCAAGGGATGGAGGCGGCTCGGTGCCGACGACGAGCGGTTGTTCGGAGCCGCCCGTGATCGGCTTGTTCAGCGGATTGGCCAGATCAGGCACGTTGCTTTCAACCTGATCCAACGTGGGGTCCGGCGGGACACGCGGAGACGTCAGCGTGTCGTCGGCCTGCGCCGGTATTACGCCGGAGACTCCGGCCAAAACCGTGGCGGCGGCCAGCAGGGCGCGGAAGCTAGACATGGTGGATCACCTGAACCTGGTGGTGCAACGGATCGAGCTCGACCGCGGCGCGGGTGCCTGCTTCCTCGCCAAGCGCCTTGAAAACCTCATAGGCCGGCACGTTGGTGAGCTCGACGGCGACTTGCAGTGGCTGGGCACCAGGTGGCGCGGTTACGTAGAACGTGTAGCCGACGGACTGCGCCAGCTTTGCCACGCCCTGATCGAGCGGCCCCGACCACTTGAATGTCACTAGCCGCTGCAGATCCTCCGGCATGACAGGAGCCGACGCCGTGACTTGGGTGGGGGTCATCTGGCCCAGCTGGGCCATCTCCGCATCGACATGCTGGATACTTTGCCGCAGCGCCTCCTCCGGGTTCGGCATCCCTGGGGTGGCAACCGTCGTTGGGACCGGATGAACGGGCGTTGCGCAACCCGCAAGGGCGCAAGCGGCCAACAGCACGAGAACCGGAGAGCGCATCAGACCGACTCCCGCATCGACGACAAGGCGCGTCCGATCTTCAATCCATGTATGCGTGCTGCGAGAAGATTCGCGGCCGGCCAGGCGGCCGGCTGGGTCTGGCAGAGCGCTGCTTCGCGCAATGCCCGCTTACGCCAGTTGCCGGTTCGCATCGTGCGTCGCCGGGAACTGACCGGAATGATGATCGCCGCACCGATCTGCAGGGTCACATGTGCCATGGGCCTCGCCTCCACTATGGGGAGACCCTATCCGGCGTTTTTGCGAATGAGCCGCGGGACATATCATCCGACACTGGCGGTCGGTGCGCTGAAGAGTTTACGCGGACAAACTTGCCGTCTTCTCCAAGGGACACGGCGCCCGCGTCCCTGAGCTGAGAAAGCCGGCGGCGAGCGACGGCGACGGAGATATCGAGGTGATCGGCAAGGCGGACTGCGGATTGCGGTTCAGAAAGCGCGGCCAGTAATCGTGCGAAAATTGCCCGACGCCGTTCACCGCGCACGACCAGCTTGTAGCCGGTCTTTTCGTTCCCGGTCACGGTGCCCGACAGCCACAACCGCTCGACGGCTGCGTGGACCGTTTCCCGTGGCTCGCCGAGGCGCACAGCGAGATCGGCGCAGCGGCAGGGAGCGGCGAGCTCTCGGCGAATTCTCCTCGCCAAAGCCAAGAAGGCGACCCGTCCCTCCGGCTGCGCAACCGGCGGCAGCTTCCGCGGCTGGAAAGCCTGGTCGCCAACGGCTGCGGCCGTTCCGTGCAAGGCGTAGACGCCATGTCCGACCCGATCGACCAACCCGAGGCGCCGCATCGCCGCGAGATGTCCCGTGGTCGTCGGCACCGGTCGCTTGATGTGGCGCGCGATATCGACCGCGAGGCGTGGCTCGGTGAGATACGCCAGGATGGCGTCGCGGATAGGCTGCGGCCGCGCCGGGGGGAAAAACGTCGCCTGGCGCGAATGTGTCACCAATTCCTTTACTCGGCCGCGATCGGCAATTCATGATCGGCCGTGTTCTCGTGCGGCCGAAGAACCAGACCGAGGCCATGACCCCGGATCAGTTCGTCGGCAAGTTCGTCCACAACGCCCGACTCGACACGATCCGCCGCATCGCCCTTCTTCAAACGGGACTTGGTGCGGCGTTCGATCTCGTCCATCGCGGAGCCACCAGGGAACACCTTCGACAAACGACGCAGACCCTCCGAGTAGCCAACACGGTCGTAAATCCGGTTCCGCAGGCTGGTGTCGCCGGGCGTGGTCGAAAGCGCCCAGAGTTCAATCGGCCCGAGCGAGTTGACCAGGAACTGCTCGTAATTCGCCTGCTCGGCACGGAAGATGGCGAGGAAGGGCGCGCCGTCGCGGCGGGGACCGGTCAGCCGATTGCGCACTATCTTGGCGCTCGCCTCAGTCAGCCCGAACCGCTTGACAATCTCCTCGCGCTCGCGCTGGTCATCGGCCCCGAGCACGAAGCGCCCGGTTGATTGTGCGATGATGCCATCGCCCATGTCCGACAGCCGCTGTGACGCGAATCCGAGCTGCACGTTGTGCTTGCGGCCTTCGCGCACATCGAGTTCGGCCTGCGCGCGCACCAAGGCACTGCCCTGTGTGCGGTGCCACTCGTCATAGTCGACGCGCTTGACCGTCTCGTAGGCTTCCAGGAAGCGCTTCTTGTGATGCTCGCGCACACGCTCGGGAATATAGACGAGATATTCCGGGTGCAGGAAGAAGTTGCGCGCGAGGATATGCCGCGCCAGAAGATACATCATCTCGGTCTGCCGGTTCGCGGCGGCGGAACCGGTTGGCGCGACGTATTGCAGATCGAGAACGATGATGCGCGCAGGCCCAAAATCCAGTTGTGTCGGTGCATTCAGCGTCGGGAACCGGCGTATCAGGTCGGAGATGTAACGCTCGAAAATCTGGCTGGCCTTCTCGCTGGTCTGGCTCAGCTTCAGAGCGTCGAACTGGTCTTTGATCTGATCTGATCGGACGGCGCCGATGAGGTCCTCGAGGATGGGGACAGCGTGGCGCTGCGCCCGCTCCGCGAGCCGATATTCCCCGGCGTCGCAGAGCCCGTTGACGACATCGCGCCAGTAGGGGGACTCGTGATCGAGCTTGACGTGATGGCGGCGCAGCGCCTCGTCTACTTCGCGATCGAGGCCTGGCCGATAGGGTTTCGATCCGCCACCAAGTTCGGTGCAGCTCCTGTACACCTCGTCGATGACCAGCGAGATCAGCTGCGCCATGCCTTCAAAAGGCGTGCTCTCGTCCACCGGCAGCGTCGCCAGGGCGAGGAAGTTCTGCAGAAATGCCTTCTCCAGCGGCAACGGATACTCGCAACCGACCTGAAGGTCGAAGATGTTGAACTCGAAGCCCGGCGCGAACTGCAGTGAGCTGAACACCGCCTCGTGCTTGCGCTGAGGACCAAGCGCTTCCTGGATGAGCCTGACGAAACCCTCTGCCGAACGCCCGATATCTGCCTTGCCGATCAGTGGGATTTTGGCCCCGTTCGTGCCCATGACGGCAGTGCTGAGGCAGAGACCAATGTTGATCGTGTTGGCGAGCACCGACTTGCCCGAGCCGGGTGGCGCCACGAAAATATCCACCACCAAGGGGCGCTTGCGGCCACCCGCTGGATCGTAGGGCCAGATGCCGCCGTCAGGCCGGCGGAACAGCACGCTGCCCGCCTCCCAAGGGGATGCCGTGCGGTTCCAGGGTAGCATCACCAGCGCGTCGCCCAGCAGGGCCAGAGCAGGGTTGGCGGTCGATGCGAGCGCCAAACCCGGCGCCGTGCTCATCACCCCCTCAAGCGGATCGCCGATCACCGTCGTGGCCTTCGCGTTGCCCCAGCCCTCGATACGCTGGCTCAGCGTCGACATGCGCCGCCGCAGCTTATGCGGCTCCTCGACGGGCGCCCAGGTCGCGAAGGACGCGCGTAGCCGCACCGCGATATGGTTTTCCTTCTCCCGCGCCTCCCGCAGGAAGGCGAAGGCCCGGCGCAGATCCGCATTGCCGGGAAACATCGAAAGGAAACTCGCGCCGACGTCCTTCAACGACATCGCCGACTGCCCGCTGCCCTCAACCACGATCGAGGCACGCCACGGGATACGGTCCCGCCCAAGGACCGCCGCCAGCTCGACGAACGGCCGCGGATCTTCCGGGCCGATGTTCATATCGACAGGCGCGTAACTATTATCGCCGAAGTCCACACGCTGGCCGCCCTGCGTCACGGCGTCCGCATAGAAGATCTGCTCGCGGACAGGCGGCCAGAGCAGATACTCGGCCTTCGGCTTTTGGACGTCGTCCTCTGGACAACGGGCCATCACCCGATCACCAGGCAAGCAAGGCGTCCATTCGGAGCCAGCCATTTCGCGATACATCGCCGAGCGGGCTACGCCGAGTGCCTCATGCGGGTCGATCGCCGCGGCGGCGATGTCGTGCGCGCGCAGCGCCGAGAGCACGCGCGTCGTAAACGCCTCATGCCGCGCCGCCATGACCTCGCTGCGCAGGTATACACGCTGTGTCTTGCCGACCGCTCCGAGTTCCTTGGCCGCCGCCGCGTATTCCGCCTTGAGCTGCTTGCGCTCCTCCCTGGTCAGTACCGAAGTGCGGGTCCAAAGGATGAGGTAGGCGGCCTCCCAGCGCATCAGCTTCGGCCATAGCTTGGCACGCTCGTCGAGAATGTCGTGCAGATCGAGCCCGACTTCCTGGGCGATGTTGCGACATGACACGAGGTTCAGCCGCTCGATTTCCACCAGAGCTGCATCGGGATCGGAGATATACCATCCCACGATCGCATGGCCTCGCGTCTCCAAGGCGCCGGACAGATCGAGGCGCATGGCCTCGTTGATTGCGTCAAAGTCCTTGCGCTCAGCCATGCGCTGCATGCCATCGACGCGCAGCCAGGTTGCGTAATTGCCTGACTTCGTCACCAGCGCATCTCCATGCGCGGTGTCGATGTCGCAATAGGATTCAAGAGGCTGCTTCAGCGCCAGAGAGAGGCCAGCGAACAGGCTCGACAAAACCGTCATGACACGAAAACCTCGATGTGCCGGGGGCTCGGCTCGACTGTTGATCCGTTCGACCAGGCGCGGACGATGTTTGGATAGATGTCCTCGTCACCGGTGAAAAAGCGGCCGCGCGGAAGGACACGCAACCCCGCCAAGAGATCGGATTGGCGCGCGCGGATCGATGCCGGCAGTTGGCGTAGCGCCTCGGCAAGTTCACTGGGTTTGCTCGACCCAAGCCGGGAGGCGGCAGCGTCCTCGCGAGCGGCCAGCGCGACCCGCGCGTAATACAATCGCGCGCTCGCTTCGCTGTTCAGCCGCGGGACGGCATCGTCGCAAAGCGGCTCGAGCAGACGGTGAAGCTCGACGTGTATCTCGCGGCACAGGACGTTGATGACGTTCTGCGCGGCTTCAGGAAGCCAGATCAGCCGGGCTTCCTCGTCTATGCGAGGACGGCCCAAGCCGCGCGTGAGGCAGCAGAGTGGACAGATGGCGTGAGAGGCATTGTGATCGGGAAACGCCCCCGGCCGGGCGCAGAAGGCACACCGCTGGGTGGCGTCCAGCACCCCGTGAGTGCTGGCGCCAGACCCAACGTCAATCTGCAAAGCCTTGGGCATCAGGTGCCGAAGGCCGAGATCGTGGCGACGAGGCCCGCCACGATGAGGGTCGCCGCGAGAGATAAGCGCCGTCCCTTGGGAGAGAGGTTCGGGGCGTTCGTGATCCAAAGCACAATCACGGCCGCGATGGATGGCAGCAGCACCAGCATGGTTTCACGCAACACACCGGTCGCAGGCTCGGCTGCCGTGCGAAGCGCATTGAGAACGCCACTCGCCGCGTAGATCAGTGCCAGAGCCACGAAAAGAACCGTCGCGGCCTTGCCCGACTTGCCATCGCCGGGAAGTGCGAAGCCGAAGCTGGAAGTTAAGCGTTTCATGTTCCCTCCGAGAGAAAAGGCCCGCCACCTGAGAGGGTGACGGGCCGCTTCGGAATCAGCCGCCGGCGCCGAACTGCACCAGGCCTGGGGTGTCGTTGACGGTCGCGGCGGCGCCCGAGCCGGTGATGGCCGCCTTGTTGATCCACACGCCCGCGGTCGCGAACAGACCGCAGAGCACGAGACCGGCGACACCGGCCATCACGTGGCCCTGCTCACGGTTCTGCGGCTGACGGCTCTGCCACAGCTTCCAGACGCCAAAACCGAAGCAGATGCAGGCCGCCGCGTAGCAGGCCATGGTGAACAGGTTGCCCGACGCGCTGATGCCTTCGGAGGACATCGTGTTGAGCTGCGCGCCGAGGCCGCCCGCGGGAGCCGCCGCCTGGGCGAAGGCATGGCCGATGGCGGCGAAGGTGAGGGACATCCCACCGGCAAGCGCCGGCAGGACCTTCCCCCGCAGATTGAAGCGACGGACGATCGCCGTGCGCTTGACGATGGAACTGGTCACTTGAGGTTCTCCTGATTGCGAGGGAACAGCCCCTCGGCAGCGGAGACTGGCCGATGCAGATGCGAATGACGGAACAGCGCAATGCCGGCCAGCGGTGTGGATTCTATTGAAGCGATCGAGTACCGAACTCGAACAAGAGAAACGGTCCTGCTGGGGCCGCGCTCTTATCGGTTATCCGAATGTCGACGCAGGCGCTCGCTTCAGTCGCTGCCGAACAAGGCAGGCCGCGTCAAGGTGTGAAGCCTAACCACCAGTTTGAAACATACCAACAACGCCATTGGCAATCGAGACGATGTTGATGCAGCAGACACCGAATAAGAATTGGATGCCGCACGACGTAGGCGAACCCTGGATGTTTCCGTTGACGATCCCGCGCCAACGGATCAACGCCCAAAAGACACAGGCAGCGCCGAAAGCCTCAAAGAAATACTGAAACAGCTGCACGACGTTCAGCACGCTCTGCTGCGGCGTGTTGCCGAGAATGTTCCCTGCGTTCGGCGGTGTCGTCGGTGCGTATTGCGTGATCGACACAACCATGTTCGTGCCCATGCTGACGTTCGCCATCGTCAGGAAATTCGGGAACGTCGCGAACACGCCGCACATCACGATCGAGACGATCGGGATCCAGGGTTTGTGCCAGTGGTGGTGGTGGTGCCGATGCGGCTGGGACCAGATGAACAGGGTCCAGGCAAAAAACACGAAGCACGACAACGCCATGAAATAGCAGAACGCCGGCAGCACCACCGAAATGCCGTCAGCGATTGCCGTGGTGAAGTTGACAAGGCCCTGCATATTGCGCCGCCTCTTACTGGCCGATGGTGCCGTGCTCGGTCTTGACCACCCAGGTCGTGCCCTGCTGTACGACCGCCTTCACGCGTCCATAGCCCGGAACCGTGTCCCCGAGTGCCACCTGCAGCTGCGCGCTCTCGTCCCCGGCACGATCGATCGCGGCCAACATGGCCAATCCAGGGGAGGCGGCCTGGACCCGGTAGCGCTGGACCGCCTGGCTGGGATCAGCTGGCAACGCGGCACGAGCCACGACAAGTGTCGGACGAACGACAGACGTCGCTGCGTCGGGCGCGGGAGACGCGGCCGGCGTCGGCATAGGCGCTGTCTCCGCCGTGCCTCCGCTCGCTTGGGCGATCGACCGTTGCGCCTCGGCGAAGGTAAGCCGCCGCTGGAAATCATCGATGCGCGCCGTCTCGTCGATACGGCTCCGCGCGAGATCCGCCCGAAGCTGCTCCACTTCCTTGCGTTGATCAGCGACCAGTGTGCCGAGACGCGTGACGAGCTCGAGAACCTGCACCTGATCGGGTGTGCTCATCGGAGCTGCCTGCAGGTTCGCAGCCGCAGTTGCGGCGTCCGCCTGGAGCACCGGGGCGGCCGTGGCCGACGATGGTTGTGGCTGCTGTTGGGGCTGCACGAGCGGCGCTGCTGCCGCCAACTTCTGGGGCTCAGCGGCCGGTATCGTCGTGGGCGACCCAGCCGGTGCGCTTTGCGCGGGCGAGGCAATGATGCTGTTGGTATCGTCATGATCGCGCATGCCGGCCACGATCGATTGCGTAAGGTCCGGCTTGGGGACAGGGTTGGAGGGTGCGACGACTGGCTTCGGAGGAAGCGATGCTTGTTGGCTGGCGATAGTCGTCGGATTGGAAGAAATCGCAGGACCACCGGGCTCTCCCGGAACCTCGGCCGGACCGGAATTGATCACATCGGGAGCCGCGTGGCGGGGCGGTGCCGCATCCCGGGCGGCAGCGCCAGAAGGCGCGCCACCTCTCAAGGCAAGGATCTCGTCGACCTCGGACTTGCGAGGCACGGGCGTGTATGAGTCACGCGTAGTAGGCGGCGGCAGCGGCGGCGCGTTGACCTTCGCAAGATGCGCCGATGGGGCAAGAACGGGCGGCTGTCCGATCCCTGCCTCGTTGGCCAAGTGGCGAAGGGTGGATGCCATGCGCGGCACCGGGTAGGCCGTATTGTACGGCGAGAAAACGTAGGCGGCTCCCACACCCAGGAGCAGAACGCAGGCCGCCGTTCCCAGCAGTACGCCGCGACGACGCCTGGGACGCTGCACCTCCGCGGTGGACAGCCGCTCCGCAGGGGATGCTGTGGGCGCATCCATCACATCACCAGCCTCACCCTCCGGATGCCCTCGCTCGCGGTCCAGAACGTCGTCGGGCAACGACACATGGATGGGGCGGGAGACGTTGCTGTCGGGATCGGGCTGGATGTGGGTGTCCATGGCTGCCTCGCATAAAAAAGGGGCGATGACCGACCATCGCCCCTTTCGATGCGAACGACCGCGAGCCTGCTAGGAGCGCTTGTCGACCACGTTCGAGAGGAACATCACACCGACCGAGACATTGGCTTCCAGCGAAATGGTCGGCCCCTTCGGCGCCTGCGCGTTGAGCGTGCTGCCGATCTGCTGGGCCGCCGCGCCAGCGGCGACGCCGAGCTGCTGATGAAAGTTGAGGTTGGTTGTGGTGGTCGCTCCGCCAAACGGGGAGATAACGGCGGTCGAGTTGCTCGTCGTCGCGAGCGCCTGGCCAAGGCCGGCGACGAAGGCGGCAGCGGCAGGCAGAATGAAGCGCTCGGCGTAGTGCTGGTCGATTTTCGAGGCGACGGAGGCTTCCATCGTGTCGGGTGCCGTGACCACACCGTCAGCGGTGATTTCCTCGCCCTGGTGAATGATACGGTCGATGTGGATCACCAACCGGTCGGCCTGCTTCGAGAACGAGCCTATCATCCGATCGCCCGCGATCGGACCGCTGTCGGCCTGCATCACCACAGGGCTCGATTGATCCGAGCTGAGCGCGAGGATCGGGTGCGCGAATACACCCCGTCCCGCCGGGACGAGTATACGGCCCGCCGATTCGTCGGATCGCAGGGAGGCGGGGGTTGCAGCAGGCGCCTGACGTGCCGACGTCGTCGCGCCCGCATTACCGGCCAGGTCCGCTGCACTGGGATCGTCAGATCGCTCCGTGGGTGGAAGCACGACGTCGGTTCTCGGCAGTCGTCCACCCCACTGGCTAAAGAGATCGCCAATCTGCTTGTTGTAGGCTTCGACTGCCTTTGGATCGACGACCGCCTGCACAGGGATGACCCGCGCCGGCGGTGTCGCGGGCGGGGTGTCGACAACCTCCTGAGGCATCACGACGCGCACGGGTGCGACGGCATGTGGTTGCCGCACGGGCGGGATAACGGGCGCGGGTGCGGGAGCCTGCGCCGTCAGGTCCGGCGCGGGCGGCGACGGAAACATTGGCACACTGGGAGCCAGGGGCGGAGTGTAGGACTCACCACGCCTGAGCGCGGTCTGGGCCTGCTGTGTATCCGCCTCATAGCCCAGCGCGTTCATCTCCGGCGTGCTATGCAAACCTCCCGGCAGAGGATCGACCGGCTTCATGCGGGCATCGCGCGATACCGGGAGCGTTTGATGGCCGCTGAGTGCCACAGCGACGACCAGCGCCACGAGCGCCGTTCCGCTCAGTGCGATCACCGCGAGCCGGCGGGGTCCGGCGCGACCAGCACTGCTCAGCAAGGCCCCGCCACGCATCTTCAGAACACCGGACATTATGAAGGATCCTTCAGCAGGGCCGATACCGTCCGGCCGTTGACGGACAACAAAACCACTGGCGTGCTCGGCACGGCATAGACTGTCGTGCCACCCTCGGCCTCCGATGCGGTCCACTCGGGCGAGAGCAGCGTGTAGCGCGTGCGCAGATAGACATTGCGCCCAAGGCGCCAGGCACGGATGCCATCGGGCGACACGCCTTCGACATCAAGCGGCGTCGCGTCGGCCGGCGGCACGCCCTGCAACATGCCCGTCAGGAATGGCGCACCCGTATCCGGCGCATCGGGGCGGGTCAGTATCTCCACTTTCGCGTGCGGCCCGCGATCCGCCACGTGAACCGACAGATTGGCGTCGTATTTGCCGCCACCTGTCACGAGCAGGAACGTCAGCGGCTTCGGCGCGCCTTCGAGGCTCACGACAAGACCGCCGCGCGGCGCCAGTGAGACGGGGGTTATCTCGAGGACGTTCGACCCTTTCGTCGGAGCGCACACGAAGAAGCCGACCGCCATGGCGGCTGGTCCCCCGGCATTGCCGTTGGTCTGGACGTTGCAGTTGTTGCCGCCGGCGATCGCCGCGGGATTGCTGTTGGTGTCCCACTGCACCGGCCAAGGCTGCCCGGTGCTGTCGAAGAACGACACCGCCGTCGGATAGCCCTTGATCGTCTGGATGATGCTGGTCGCCCCACCGGGCGCGAAGGAGGTGTTGATCTGGCGGTTGTCGGGCACCGCCATCTCCGTGACGGCCTGCTCCTGGGTCTGCTGGTTGGCACGAAAGCGCCGCGCCAGGGCCTCGATCATCTCCGGCGTGAGCGGGATGGCGTCCTGCACCGCCTTCTGCGCGGCGGGATTGTCATTCGCACCGCTCTGTGCAGAGGCAGCTCCCGGCGCCGCTGGAGGGGCCTGGGCAAACGCGGGGAGCGCCGCTCCCGCCGCACAAAGGGCACTGACCACCAAGCCAAGGCGTGCTGCGCTGGTTATTCCCCTCACTCGCCTCATCCCGATGTGCTCCATGTCAGTGTGGCGCCGCGACGAGCTGATCGATCGCCAGCCCGTCCGGATGGTCGTCGTCATTCGTGCGAATGACCAAGGCCGTGATCATCAGATTATTCGAACTCGTCTGATTGGCGTTCTCGCAGGTCTGCGTAATCGGGACCTGGATCTGGTAGGCGAGCGCGCCCTGCACGAAGCTGGTCTGGTGGATGACCGCCGCGCGCTGCGACTGCGCATGACATAGCAGGCGCGCACGCTTCAGCTCATCGAAGTTGCCGCGCCCGATGAAGGAGTTCGCGAACGTGTTCCACCCTCGCAGGGTAAAGCGCCGGCTCGCCGTGTTCAGCTGAACGGGGTAGTTGTAATAATCAATGTTGTACGGCGCGAGTGCTGCCTGAACGGTCCAGTCGAGCAACTGCGTGTCATCGACAATTGGGCTGTCGAGACCCACGACCGGCCGCGGCGCATGCTTGCCGTCGGTAAAGAAGTATCGAGGCGGGACCGGATGCGTCCATATCCAAGCATCATAAAACAGAGACACACACAGCGCTGCGCCCATGCCGAGCGTGAGCAGGATACAGCGGTGAACGAGAGCGCCCTGGAAATCGGGATCGGTGAGACGGCGAGAAACGGCGGCGGCCTGATTGCGCATCGATGCACCCTCAGTGGTTCATGCGATGCCGACTATCCGCTCATTGTTTGCGAATGGCTCGATCAGGTGCCGAGGCAAGCGATCGATTTCCGCGCGGGAGAGAAGTCGGAAGACTGGGCTGCGTCCCTCGATGCGTTGATCCCGCAAGCCCTTTTTACGACGGACCGCGGGCGCGGTTTTGCAGGCGCGATCATCACGGTGACACCAAAAGTAGACGTCGCTCTCGACGCAGCGCTTGACGATGTATTTGGAGACGACGCAGGTCATTTTGCCGACACACTCGTCGAACTCCATCGTGAGCAGGCGACGGTCCTTCGCGACCGGTATCCCGAAATTCGTGCGCATCGTGCGGACAGCACCCGGCTTGCGGCCGATGCGCTCCGCAATCTCGCGCCAGTGCAACCCGCTCATAAATAAAAGACCCAGCGTCCAGACATAGATCTCGTTCTTCTGAGGCGAAGACATCCTACCCATCCAGGACAGATCGCCAGAAAGATCGACATCCCGGTGCGTTGCAGGGACCGGCACCCGGGCTTTGGCGATATCCGTACCCGCAACCACCTGCAGCAAGCCCAACTCACGCTGGCCTTGCTTGCGGTTGCCCGATTGGCGGACCCCTTGGGCCCGCCGGGCGCGGGTGCTGACACCCTGAACGGAAGCTGCGCTGGTGTCGGCGTTGCCGAGATCCAAAGCCCCCTGTGCCGGCGCCACCGCTCCGGCGGCGACGGCATACGCCGCGTCAGGCTCTGTGATGCTGTTGTGGTGCACCCCGCCGACAGAGGGCGCGCCCGCGGCCGTACCGCATCTCTGTGAAGGTGTTGGATCGAAGGTTTGAGACGGCTGCTGACCAGTCCAAAGGTCGGGTGTCGGATCAGCAAGATCGGCGGGATCCATCTTCCGCAGCACCTTGCGATCCGGTGTCGGCACACCGAGGCGCCGCGACTTTGATCGGATCGAGCCCACACTACGACCGAGGCGAACCCCAATCGTCTCGGGGTGGATTCCAGTCAGCCGCCAGGCAATCAGGCGGCGGACATCCTCATCCGTCCAAGGATGGCGCCCGCCGGCACGACGGCGAGGCCGGTCGTGCGGCATTGGCAAGCCGAGCCGCACGATGTGGGCCTCAAGCGCCATTCGCGAGAGGCCGAGGTAATCGAGGATGGCCTGGATGCCATGGCCGGCGGCCACCATGCCGCGCAGGAGGGCATCGACCGGAAGGGAGACGGCGGCTGCGAGCGAGAGCAGCCAACCGGCCCCGACGTTCGGGGCCACATCAGGCTCGGACTGGCGCTCCCATTCGACCGACACCACCCTCTCCGGCAATGCAACCGGAAAGGGCAATAGCAAGTTATAATAGGCGCGTCCACCAAAAAGACGACTGTTATAAAGTTCACGCCACGCGCAGCGACATCAAGGGGGAGTAGGGTGAGCAGCCGCCTCCTGGCTGGCAGGCTGGATAGCGTCCCCGATCACGGGGGCGAGCCGCTCCAGGATGCGACGAAAGACGGTGACGGCTTCTCGCTCCTCGTTGCTGTGGCGCGTCAAAATTGAAAGAATAGCGTCGCACTTATCGGTCAATACCCTGACATTCTCATGACTAAGCTCGGGGTGAGGGGCCTCTGGAAGCAGGTCGGCGGGGGCGACATTGAAAGCTTTGCCCAACCGATACAGCGTTCGAAGTGTCGGATTGGCGGATCCGCTTTCGAGTTCGAAGATGTATGACCTCTTTGCTTGTATCCGCTCAGCCAATTCTTGTTGCGTGAGATTGTCTCTCAGTCGCGCGGCTCGGATACGCATCGCGACTGCTTCATAGAGCGCGTTTTCGTCAGGATCATGTTCTTCGGACTTGCTCATCGACAAAAATCGTCTTCCCCAGTCAACGGACGCAGGGACTTGAAGGCTTCGCGCTGCGAACCGGTCGACGCCGCGTAAGCCCCCGCCCGGCGCTTGAGTCCGTCCAACCAGATAACCCAAGCAGCAAACTTATCGTTTGAGCGGCGGGGGTGCCGCAACCCCGTTCGCAACTTTCAAGGGGAGGTTTGCGAAGAATTTTTGGAATTGTGCCATGCGACATCTGGTTCTGACGGCTCTCGTAAGCCTGACAATGGCGGCTCATGCGCGCGCGGAGTTTGTTGTCAAAACCGCGCAACCGGCGCGAGTGTCGGACCCGACACCTCAACCCGCGGCACCTGCGGCGCCCGAGACCAACGCCGAGGGTCACGAGGAACTGCGGCCGCAACCCGCCAAGCCACGGTTCAAAATGGCTTACGGTTTTGGCAAGGGCGTGCCCCTTGCCTTCGCCTGCCGGCAGATCGTCCCCAACGCAGTCCGGATCACGTACGGCCCAGGCGCCGATCAAGCCGCCCTGGTGAACTGGAAAGGGGGTGATACCTGGAACCACGTGCTCCGGGACGCAGTCCAGCCCCTTGGTCTCCACTTAGTCATGACCACGATGGCAGTCGAAATCCGCAGGTAGCGGTCATTCGCAGATTCGTATCGCAGGCTCCGGAGGAATGTCCCGGAGACTGCGATGCCCAACCTCGATACGACAACCGCACAGGACTGGCTAAGGGCGCTCCAGCCCGGACAGGACCTGCCCGACTGGCCCCCGCCTATCCGCGCAATCGAGGAGCCGTCGCAACACGCGAGGGCGTTGATCGATCTCGGCGACGATCTCGATCAGTGCCGAGCCGCCGGTGACGATGCCATCCGCGCTCTCCTAAATGACCCGGCAGCGCTTGAAGACCTCCGCGCGTGCCTCTGCCAGCTCGGCGCGGCACGTCTGCTGACCCTCATGCACTTCCTGTCCGAGAGCCAGGACCCGATTGCCACTCCACCAGCAATCATCCTCTCGAACTCGCACACGCCTGAAGCCACAGCACTCCGATCAGCCCTGCGCATGCTCTCCCGGCGCTTCACCCTGCATCGAATGTTCTCGCCTGAACGCCTGTCAGCCCTGCGAACGGCCATCGCCGACGCCAACAAGGAGGCCCTCCAATGAAACCGACCGTCGCACTCGCAGCCCTGGTGGCGCTTACCTCACCGGCCGTCGCCCTCGCACAGCAGACGACCACCGGCAGCGTCGGCTGCACGGCCATCGTGCAGGCAGCCGCCAACGGCACGACCGCGCGCATCGCTGCCGATAACCAGACCATACAGCGGCCGGCGAGCGTCACGACGCTGTCCTGCCTCAACAACTTCTTCAATGGCACCGGCCTCAACGTCGTCACCAACCTGCTGAATCCGGCGACCCTCCTGCAGAACGTGGAGAGCCAGATCTGCCAGGCCGTGAACCAGACCTGGTCCCAGTTCCTCAGCGGCACCACACAGTGCGGCCTCACCTTGACTGGCATCAATTTCGGGTTCGGGGGCCTGGGAGGCGGCTTGTCGTGCCCGAAACTGACCTTCGGCGGCGGCGGGCCGCCAATCGGCTCAATCGGCATTGGCGCAGGAGGCTCCGGCAGCGGCCTCTACATCAACGGCACTATACAAGCGCCGCCAGGATACACGCTGCCAGCAAACGCCCAGGGCACCTTCTGAGGAGATATCCCTATGCGCAAACTCACATTGATCGGATCGACCGCTGTGGGCGTCGTCCTGGGAGCCGTCCTTTTCAATGCGCCGCTCGCCCGCGCCGAATGGCCCGTGATCGACGTCACGTCGATTGCCAAAGAGATCGGGATCATCGACGCCGTCAACGCGGTCAAGTCGGTCAACGACGCCATCAACTCCGGCATCTCCGATTTCAATAAGGCGATCGGTCTGAACACCTACGGCGACACCAACACGCTTCTGCGCCAGGGCTTCACGCAGAACGCCAACTACTCGAAGGCGCAAATCGGCGCGCAACAGCAGATCGTCGACGCGCAAAATACCGTCATGTCGCAGTTTCAGCTTGGCATCCGTCAGGCGCAAATCCGCGACGAACAGACGCCCAGTCCAACGCAATGCACAGCGCTGGACGGGGGCGTGGGAACCCAAGCAGCTGCGGTCCAGGCTTACGATCTGGCAGCAACGCTTGCTGGCACTCATGATTTGCGCGGCGAGGCAGTCCAGGGAATGCCGTCTTATCTCGGTACGCGGCAGGGCGTTCAATCGAACGCAGCCAACCACATCGCCCTCTACTGCGACACGACGGATCAGGCAGCCGGGCTTTGCTCCAATGGGGTGAGCGCGAAACCCGATGCTGACCAACAATCCAGCAGCCTGTTTGGGGCTGGCACCTATCCAGATCAACCGTCAGTGGTCGCAGCAAAGGATTTCGCGATCAACCTAATCGAGCCCGTGGCACCCGCTGCATTGCGGGGTGATCAGCTCAACTCCCTCGCCGGTCAGGACGCCGCCGTTCAACGACGCAGCTTCAACGCGCGCATGTCCCTCGCACAAAGTTTCGTGGACGAGGCAATCGGCATGCAAGCGCCGTCGATCCCGACGACGGCCCTGCAGCGACAATATCTCACCAATCTCGGCCTGCCCGTGCCGGCGAATTTGTCCTGGTTCCAAGCTCTGCAAATCGAGGCAGAGCGCCGCATCAGCGACGTCACCTGGAACGCAACGCTCGCAAGCCTGCCACCAGCCGCGGTCGAACGCGAGATCGCCTCGGAAATGGCGCTGAGTAACTACCTCGCGTTCCAGAATTTCAAACTGGCCATGAAGCACACCGCAATCGGCGCGACCCAACTCGCCGAGACGGCCGAGCACGACTTCATTCCAACGGTCCGCATGGCCGCGCCAGCAATGGTTTCAAACTGAGAGGAAAACGTCATGGCCGAACAGAACGGAGGCCCGCCGGCACAACCGCCACAGCCTCAAGCTACTCAACCCCAACCACCAGCACCTACGCTACCGCCCGACGCAGCTAAGGTCGAAGCCGGGCCGCAACGACCAGACGCCGCGAAACGCGCGGACGGCCCTACAGCCGACACCACGCAGAGGGCCGAGGGACAGCGAGCTGAGACAGGTGGCGATAAGCCTCCCAAGCAAGAGCCAACGAACCAGCAACAGACACCGCAACGCGATGCTACTCGCGAGTTGCTCGATACGCTGGCCTTGTCCTACGGACGCGTTTCGCAGATCGACCGATTGACCGCGCAGGCCATCCAGGAAGTCGTGCGCCAAGGCAGCGATCCAGCACGCCATGCTGATACGGCGTTCAGGCACCAGCTCGCTTATACCGTGCAGGATACCGAGAAAGCCCTGCGCACGCCTATTTCGATGCCAGCCGAACTCCGCATCGAAATGGTCGACCGCGCGGGCTCGGCCCCCGGCCTCGAGAACGAGCGGATGCTGGCCCTCATGCGATCGACCGCCAATATAGGCGATCGGAATCTGATCAGAGACATTCGTTCAGAAGGAGCGAACATCGGGTTGAACGCTGATCAAAACCGCGCACCAACCATCAGCACAATAGAAACGCTTGAAAACCGCGCTCGCCTCGCCCCACGCACGCCAGAAAACTCACCCCAGGGGGAGCAGACGGCGCGGCAAGAGCGGTCTGCCTCCCCGGCGAGTTTAGCGGAGGCTGAACGAAGGCACGCACCCAACGAAAACGATCAGAAGCAGTCGCAACAACAGCAGCAGCCGGCCAACGTCACAATCCATCGCACCGCTGTCGACGTGCTCCTTGACGGCATGCGCGGCGCGGTCGAGGGCATCCGGGGGACGGGGACGCCGCCCTGGGAGCCGCCGCATACGCCGATGAAGGCGCGCTTCGCCGAGTTCGAGGAGCGCATGCGCGGCGAGAAGGACACGAAGGCCGTCACGAGGGCAGAACAGCAGGGCCAGGCAGCGCTGGAAGCCCTGCAGGGCTTTCAGAACAACGAGGGCGCCGGCATCATGAGCCGCATCCGGGAAGCCGCCCGGAGCAATCCCGGCGGCATGGAAGGCGTCATCTCCGAGATGCGGCCAGGCGGCCGCTTCGCCGACCTTCGGACACAGTTCAACAACGCGCTCGACCACGACCGCGGCTTCTCGGCCGCCTACGAGAAAGCCTCCAACGCGCTCGCCCAATACGGCGACAGCCGAACCGCCGTCGATGCGATCATCGCCAAAGCGCCGAACCAAGGGCTAGGCGCAAGGTTTGAGGCTTTGGATGCCCAGATCGGCGAGGCAGCGGGTAAGACACCGTCCTCGCGTGACGGCATGAGTAAGTTGGACGACATCACCAAGCAGCTCGCCGAGATCTTCCAGCGCGCGGTCGACGGCGTAAAAAGCATGTTCAACCGGGCAGCAGGCGCGGAGACCACGTCACGACCTGGACCGTCGCCCGGCATGGGCTGACCGTCATTCGCATCTAACGCTGGCAGCCTCACGACAACCATCGTGAGGCTGCCATGCGACTGCTCCCGACCGCCCTACTCTCACTTGCCGCCCTCGCGATCGCCGAACCGGCTCTCGCGCAGCAGGCCAACTACAATGTCAGCTGGGCTGCGCTGAATCCCGGCAACGACTGGGCAGCGCAGGTCCTGCAGTCACTTTTTCCGATGTACGGCGCAGGCAACGCGCCATCGGCGGGCAATGAAGCCACCGTCATCGGCCAGATCGTCGGGCAGTTCACCGGCTTCGTCGCCGCCATCGCCGCCGCCTTCGTTTGCTACAACACCATCATGAACATCCACCGCGCGGCCGAGTCCTCGCGGATCCTCGGCTCTGGCAACACCTGGATGTTTGTCGTCCGCGTGGGCTTCGCTGGCATCATGATGTTCCCACTCGGCAATGGCTTCTCGGCTGGTCAGGGTCTTGTCTATCAAAGCGCGATGTGGGGCATCGGCATGGCCAAGGTGCTCTACACGAACGCCATCCAGGCCGTCGGTCCTGATGCCGTCGTCGTCGCGCAACCGATGGTGCCCGGCACCGAACAGGTCATCCTCGGCCTGATCGACAACGAGCTCTGCGCCGACCTCGTCAACCTGGCCTCGAATACAAACAATATGATCCCACCGCCGACGCCGATGACGGGCACCTACCCCAGCGGCGGAGGCTACTCCACCTTCAATTACGCACTTTCGGTCGGCAACCAGTCCGGCACGCCAGCTTGCGGCACCGTCACAATCCAGACCCCAGCTGGCAATCAGGCCACCATCGCCGGACAGCCGGTCGACATGGCGGCGATCCAGCAGGCAGCGCTCAGCGACGTTCTGAACGGCTCCATCAGGGGGCCTGTGCAGCAGGTCGCGCAGAACCTCTGGCAGAACAAGACAGTCGCCTCGCTGGTGCCGCTGCAGGGCATCCTCACCAGTGCCACACAGGCTTACACGCGCGAACTCACCGCCGCTGCGACCAGCGTGCAGAGCGCCATCAATACCGCGCTCCAGAACCAGGCGACGCAGGCGCGTAACGGCAACATCGACTTGCTGCAGGGACAGGTGCAGCAATCAACCCTCGGATGGACAGCCGCCGGCTCCTATTACCTCGAGATCGCCAAGGCCAACGCAACGACGCTTTCGCTGCTCAGTGCCACGCCAGTTGTCACCCCGCCAAGCTATGACGGTCTCGGGCCGGCCCTGTCGCAGGACCTCGCGCCTCTCGAAGCAGCCAGCAAGGACTTCCTCAACCAGCTTCAGATCGCGGTGCAGACCCAGGACTCGACCTCGCCGCCCTCCGGCATGCCGCAAACCCTGGCGGGCGCGCAGGAGAACCAGGCGCAATCGCTGCTGACCCGGCTGTTCACCGGCTTGAACCTCACGGGTCCACTGCTGAACTCGATCACCGGCTTCATCTTGCCGACCGGAAACATGTGGCGCGACCCATTCGGCGGGCTCATGGCGATGGGGCAGACCCTGATCATCACATCGATGATTGCCTTTGGCTCGGCTGCACTGCTGTCCTCGAGCACGATCTCCACGGGCTCAGCCATCTTCAACTTCCTGACCGGCAACTGGGGCGCCGCGGCTGCGTCCGTCGCGCTCAATGCCGTCATGAGCTTCCTGGGGACACCGATCTTCCTCGGCCTGCTCGCACTCATGATCCCCGGCATTCTGATCGCCTACGTGCTTCCCATGATCCCCTGGGTCCTCTGGATGGCGGGCGTCTGCGGCTGGATCATCCTGGTCTGCGAAGCGATGATCGCGGTGCCCCTCTGGATGCTCGCCCATATGACGGTCAGCGGGGACGGGCTGCACGGCCGGGCCATCGAGGGCTGGGGCCTGCTGTTCAACGTCGTTTTCCGGCCGACGCTCATGGTGATCGGGCTGTTCCTCGGCTACTTCGTCTTCGCGTGCATGAGCTACCTCATCCGCCAGACGTTCGGCATCGCCGCCGGCTTCGCGCTTAGCAATGGATGGCTCGTCACCAACTTCCTCGGCGTCGCCGTCTTGCTCAACATTTTCGTGATGACGCACATTACGGCAGCCCTGATGTCGTTCCGGCTGGTCGCCCTGATGCCGCATCACCTGCCACGGTTGATCGGCTTCTCCGCGGCGAACCGGGTCGATACAGAAGCCTTCTACCAACAGGCGGCATGGGCGCCCGGGGGGCAGATTGCAGGGGGGGCTCAACGGGCCTTGCAAGAGGGCGCGAACAGCTTCAGCAGCGGCATGCAACGGTTGTCGGGAGGAGAGCCGAGGCGTATTTCTGGTCCCGCTGGTGACGAGGGAGGTGAGGGCGGTATGGACTCCACCCTTCGGGCCGCGACGGACACCAGTGGGCCAGAGGAGGAGGCCGATGTCTGATTTTATTCTGATGACGCAGCTGGCGCGTCAGCACCGGGAGTTGATGGACGTTCAGCTTGGCAACCGGCAGGACTATGCTGCCTTGTCCGCAAGTCATGGAGCGGCTGTCGCCAACTACAACACCTTGCTGCGTGATTACCGGAACCTCGAGCGCGCCGCGAAGCAGCGCATCGCAGAACTCGAGCGGCAGCTGGCCGAAGCGGACCTGGCGCGCCAACGCGCGGAGGCAGAGGCTGCTTACGCGCGAGCGAGCGCTGCGATGAAGCAAGACTTCGCTGAACAGGCAAACAAGGCGCCGTTCGCAAGCTGAGACTGCATGGTGATCGCCTTCAAGGAGATCGCCATGCACCGCCTCATCCCAATCATCGCCGTCGCCGCCCTCACGGCCTGCAGTTCGCCGAACGTCCGGTCCGCGAGCAGCTACGACGCCCCGAAAGCGCCGCCGGTCCGTCAGCCCATCTACAATCCCTACGCGCCCTATGGCGAAGCCAACGCCACCTGGACGCCGCCGACCTTCAATCGCGACGGCACCATCGTGAAACCAACCGAGCCGTCCACTCAGGACGACCGCCCGAGCTACGAGACCGCGCCATGGGCAAACGGCGCGAGCGGCGGCAGCCAACTGGCACCGCCCGGCACCTTCTGAAGCCTCCCCCTTCCTCTCTCTCTAAGGATCCGGCCGGCTCAATTAAGCCTCCGGCAGAGGTTGCCATGCCCGAACTCGCCCGCGCCGCCATCGCCTTGCCCATCATCTTTGCTGTGGCCGGGCTGCTCCTGCTCGTCCATGAACTCGGACACTATGGCGCCGCTCGCGTCTGTCGACGTCCCGTCAGGCTCATCGCAATCGGCTTCGGCCCCAAGCTGATCGAATGGATTGATCGCCGCGGCACCAGCTGGCGCATCGCCCTCGTCCCGATCGGCGGATACGTCGCGTTATGCCCGGAAGCCACGCCAGCCGACTCTCCCTCGTTCCGGGCTGGACCGGTCGTAATCCGGCTCGTCGTCACGGCCGCCGGCCCGGCGGCCAACCTGATCCTCGCCATCATCCTCTACGCAGGTCTGGCTGGGGCAACCGGCGAAATCAGCTTTCGACCAGTTGCCAGCTCCATCGAGCCCGGAAGCCCGGCCGCGATTGTCGGTTTCCAGCCAGGCGATCGGATCAACTCGGCCGACGGCACTCCCGTCGCCCGGTTTGAAGATCTCCGCCCCATCCTGGAAAGCCAGCCGAATCGTGACGTCCGCTTCGACATCATGCGGAATTCAGCGGCCTTGACGCTGACGACCACCCTTGCCGCAAGCGACCAGGACGGCCGCACCATCGGTCACCTCGGAATATGGAGCCATGAAATCCAGACCCGGCCTGTGGGCGCCGGGGAGGCTATTCTCCTGGGGGTGCAGCGCTCGTGGCAAGGAGCCGTAGCAACCGTGGCCGACCTCGCCCGCGCCGTCCGCACTGCCGGCAGCCCAAATCCCTTGGCCGCGGCAATCGACGTCGCCGGCCTGAAGGGACCAGCTGCGGCTCCTGGGCTTGTTGCGCTGACCGCGCTCACCGCTTTCCTCTCGGTCGGCCTGGCGCTCACCAACCTCCTGCCCATGCCGATGCTCGATGGCGGCGCGATCCTTGTTGCTCTCACCGAGCTCATCCGCCGGCGATCGACCTCGCCCGCCGCCCTCGCCTTCGCCAACCGCGCCGGCGCCGCCGTTTTGGCGTCCATATTCGCGGCCGCAAGCCTGCACGGCCTCTTTGCCCGCTAAAGCAGGCGCGTCGGTCTCAGTCGATCTCGAAGATCGGCCGCTGCAGGAGATCGCGACCCGGCACGATGCAGCGTTGACCGGGCGCGCCGTGGAACGGCGCGATCTTTGTGCCGTCGATCCATCCGTTCAGCCCGTTATACGTGATGATCATGATCTGACCACCCTGCTGCATGCCAGCAAACGCCACGACGTTCTTCGTGTAGCCGAGAATTCCCGCGCCATCTCCGGGCCGTGAGTAGATCGGCATGTTCGGCACCGACGATAGGCAGAGAAACTCGCCGACCGCCGGCTTGCCGAAGAAAGAGATCTGGGGGTCCTGCGCGATGGAGGGATTGTTCATCATCCGCACGGAGCAGGCGCTCGCCAGAAGTGCAACTGGAACGACGGCGAGCTGCCGGCGCTCACGGAAACGGACCCACTTCTGCTCATGGAAGTTGACCCACTGACTTCAGTCCTACCGTACTGACAATTGTCTCCGGCTGTCGCGGCCCGACGCTATCCGGTGCGGGGCGCGCTGCG
>Ga0302319_10003844_pt1 | contig 31075 bp, 33 predicted proteins | sample Bog_T0_2_FD_203319 | JGI IMG/M metagenome (GOLD analysis project Ga0302319, IMG submission 203319) | Peat permafrost microbial communities from Stordalen Mire near Abisko, Sweden - Bog_T0_2 | ecosystem: Environmental > Terrestrial > Soil > Wetlands > Peat | place: Sweden: Abisko, Stordalen Mire... | reverse complement strand
CGCTGCTGCTGTCCTCGGCGGTGGAGGATGACAATGTCGTTCTGATCGTGGACCTCTCCAATCCCGATATTTATCAGGGCGGCAAGGTGGTACTGGCGCGCGAAACGCTGCATGTGCGGCGCTCCAAATTTCTCTGGGACGGCACCTGCCATGAACGCATCGCCGTGCACAATTTCGGGCCCGAGCCGCAAAAATGTTTTCTCTCCCTGAATTTTTCCGCCGATTTCGCCGATCTGTTTGAGGTCCGCGGCTTGCAACGGCCGCGTCGCGGCACGATGACGGCGCAGCGCCAGGATGATTCGATCGTGCTGTTCCGTTACCTCGGCCTGGACGGGCTGGAGCGGCGTACCGAAATCTGTTTCCAGCCCGCCCCAAACCGTCTGACGGAAAATGAAGCAATCTTCGCCCTCGACCTGGCGCCGGGCGCGCGCGCCGCGCTGGTGATGACGGTCCGTTGCACCGCCGGCGATGCGGTGCGGGTGCCCTTTTCCCAGCCCTATCGCGCGGCACGGCGGGCGGCCCAGCGCGCCGCCAGCCTGGGCGGCAGCGTCACCAGCAGCAACGCCCTGGCCAATCGCATGCTGCACCGGGCGGGTGCCGATCTTTCCATGTTGATCACCGAAACGTCGCAAGGGCCGTATCCCTATGCCGGCACGCCCTGGTTCTCCACGCCCTTCGGCCGCGACGGCATCATCACCGCGCTGGAGATGCTGTGGCTCGATCCTTCGCTGGCGCGCGGCGTGCTGCAATTTCTCGCCGTCACCCAGGCGACCAAAATGGATGACACCGCCGATGCCCAGCCGGGCAAGATCATCCATGAGATGCGCAACTGCGAAATGGCGGTGCTGGGGGAAGTGCCGTTCGGCCGCTATTACGGCAGCATCGATGCCACGCCCTTGTTCGTGCTGCTGGCGGCGCGCTATTTCGCCCGCACCGGTGACCAGGAAACCATCCGCGCGCTGTGGCCCAATATCGTGGCGGCGCTGGCCTGGATTGACAAATATGGTGACCGCGACGGCGACGGCTTTGTCGAATATTACCGGCAAAGTGAAAACGGACTCACCAACCAGGGCTGGAAAGACAGCCAGGATTCCATTTTCCATGCCGATGGCAGGCTGGCAACCGGCGCCATCGCGCTGTGCGAAGTGCAGGGCTATGTCTATGCCGCCAAGCAGGGGGCGGCGATGCTGGCGCGGATGTTGGGCGATCATGGCCAGGCCGATGCGCTGTCCGACGCGGCCGAGCGGCTGCGTCAGCGCTTTGAAGAGAAATTCTGGTGTCCGGAGATCGGCACCTACGCCATCGCGCTGGACGGCGAGAAAAATCCTTGCCGGGTGCGGACCTCCAACGCCGGACAGGTTCTGTACTGCGGCATTGCTTCCCAGGAGCGCGCCGTGCGCGTGGCCGAAACGCTGATGATGCCGTAAATGTTTTCCGGCTGGGGCGTGCGCACGGTTGCCAGCGATTGCCCGCGCTACAATCCGATGGCCTATCACAATGGCTCAGTCTGGCCGCACGACAATGCTCTGATCGCATTGGGCCTGGCGCGTTACGGCCTCAAGCGCGCCGCCGGCGCGATTTTCACCGGCATGTTCGATGCCGCCAGCCATATGGACCTGATGCGCTTTCCCGAACTGTTCTGCGGCTTTGGCCGCCGCCGCGGCACCGCCCCAACGCTTTATCCCGTCGCCTGCGCCCCCCAGGCCTGGGCTAGCGCCGTGCCTTTCGCACTGCTGGAAGCCTGCCTGGGCATTGTCTGCGATCATCAGCGCCGCGAAGTCCGTTTTCACAATCCGGTGTTGCCGCGCTTTTTGGAGGAAATCCGCATCGGCAATTTGCAGCTCGACGGCGCCTGCGCCGATCTGCGCCTGCGCCGCAACGGCGCCGGCACCGAAGTGGCGATCCTGGCCCAGCGCGGGGATATTTCCATTCGCATCGCGCAGTGAGAGGAGCGGCGCGACGCCGCTACGGACCGCCAAGAAAAGCTAGGCCGGCGCCGCGAGCTTAAGCGAGCGGCAGAGCGCTGATACCATTGCCGCAAAAATTGCAAATTTGCGGCTTGAGTGCGCCCGGCCCAGTCTATATGCCGGGAGCAAATGAGCACCGAAACCAGCCCCAATCGTGCCGCCCTGGCTGTCCTGCCCGAAGATTTGGAACTGACGCCCCAGCCGGCGCCCCAGCCGGTGGAGGTGCCACCGCCGGAAGTCTCTCCGGGCGAGGCGGCGGAAGACGCTTTGCAGGGACCGGGGCGCGCCTTTGCCTTTCTGCGCGCCTTCCGGCATCGCAATTACCGGCTGTTCTTCACCGGTCAACTGGTTTCGCTGATGGGCACCTGGATCACCAATGTCACCCAGGGCTATCTGGTCTACAGCCTGACCCATTCGCCGCTGATGCTGGGGGTGGTGAGTTTCGCCGGCCAGGTACCGGTATTTTTCTTCTCGGCCTTTGGCGGCATGATCGCAGACCGCTTCGACCGCCGCCGCATGCTGCTGCTGACCCAGTCGCTGGCCTGTGCGGAATCGGCGGCACTGGCAATCCTGACCCTGACGCATTTGATTCAGGTGTGGATGGTGGTGTGCCTGGCGCTGTTCCAGGGCCTTGTCAATGCTTTCGACATCCCGCTGCGCCAGGCGATGATGATGGAGATGGTGGGGCGGGACGATCTGCGCCACGCCATCTCGCTCAATTCCATAATGTTCAATCTGGCGCGCGTGATCGGCCCGTCCGTCGCGGGCATTCTGATCGCCCTGGTCGGCATCGGCATCTGTTTCTCGCTGGATGCACTGTCCTACATGGCGGTGATCATTTGCCTGGCCATGATGATGTTCCAGCCGCGGCCGGTGCGCCGCCACGCCGATCCGCTCAAGGCCATCGCCCAGGGTTTTGTCTATGTCTGGGGGACGCGGGAGCTGCGCCTTTCCATGCTTCTGATCGCTTCCTGTTCGGCCTTCGGCGCGTCTTATATTCCGCTCTTGCCCGCCTTCGCCCGCGATATCCTGCATCAGGGCAGCGAAGGCCTCGGCTTTTTATACGGCGCGGTCGGGGCGGGCGCGCTGGTGGGCGCCTATGTCCTGGCGCGGGTGCCGGACCGCCATCTGATGGCCACGCCGGTGGTTGCGGCTTTCAGTTTCGGCCTGTCGCTGGTCGCCTTTTCCCAGTCGCATATCTACTGGCTGTCCTTCCTGCTTTTGATGCCCTGCGCCTTCAGTCTGCTGCTGCTGGGCGGTTCGACCAATTCCATCATCCAACTTGTGTCGCGCGACGAGATGCGCGGCCGGGTGGTGGCGATCTATGCCATGAGCTTTCTAGGCATGATGCCCTGGGGCTCGCTGACCCTGGGCTGGATCGCCGAGCATGCCGGCATCGGCGTCTCGGTCGCCATCGGCGGCAGCATCTGTGTGATCGCGGCACTGGTCGCCGGCTATGACAGGCGGGGTGGGGGCTGGAGGCTGGGGAAGGCGCCGTAATCGAAACGAGCGCAGGTGGGGGTCCGTACGCTGCCGCTACGGACCTGTTGCCCGGCGCTGCATTGATTTTAGCGCTGACGTATAAGTGGGGAGTTTCTGTTGCCGTCCGTACGCGCGCACCACGCTGACGCTGGCGCGCCTATGGACCCCCACGGGTAGCGGGCCATGCGCAGTCGCATTTAATGAGTGGAGGGTTTCTGTCGCCTCACCACTTCGTGGTTCGGCTAGTGCCAGCTTTTGTAAGCTCGCGAAGAAGCTCGCTAACAAAAGCTAGGCATGCCCGGCCCCCCCTTTCGGGAGAAGTACCGGGCAAACCGCCGCTGGTGAATAAGTGGGAGAAGTTTCTGTTGCCCGGTACTTCTCCCGAAACCGCGCTTAGCTAACCGAAGTTAGGCAGCGAGGGCCATTTCATTATCGTTGGCACCTAAACAATAGTCCGATGACGGCGGAACCATACCGGGCAAAAGAACAGTCTTTACACGTCCGTCGATCCTGTTTCGCCCCCACAAAAACCCGCCCCCCTTAAAAGAGGTAAGTGGGCTTATGGTGGAGGCGCCGGGTACCGCCCCCGGGTCCGGGCCGCTTATTACACAGTCGTTTATCGCCATATTCGGCCAGGCAAGCCTGTCCGACCTTTCCAATATAGGCTGCCACGGCTAATTTTTGAAGTGCGCGCAGAATCGCGCGGAAACCGGACATTCATGCGGCAATATCTCGACCTGATGGAACTGGCCCTGAACAAGGGCGTGGAAAAACGCGACCGCACCGGCACCGGCACCCGTTCCATTTTCGGCCACCAGATGCGCTTCGATCTGGCCAAGGGCTTTCCCCTGGTCACCACCAAAAAGGTGCATCTGAAATCCATCATCTATGAGCTCCTCTGGTTCCTGCGCGGCGAAACCAATGTCCATTGGCTGCAGCAGCATGGCGTCAGCATCTGGGACGAATGGGCCGATGCCAATGGCGAGCTCGGGCCGGTCTATGGCGCGCAGTGGCGTTCCTGGCCGGGCGAACGCGACGGCAATATCGACCAGATCGCGCATCTTATCCGCGACATCAAGGCCAATCCGGATTCCCGCCGCCTTATTGTGACGGCGTGGAATCCGGCGGATATTCCCAAAATGGCGCTGGCGCCCTGCCATTGTCTGTTCCAGTTCTATGTCGCGGGCGGCAGATTGTCGTGCCAGCTTTACCAGCGCTCGGCGGATATTTTTCTGGGTGTGCCGTTCAATATCGCATCCTATGCGCTGCTCACCCTGATGGTGGCGCAGGTCACGGGTCTTGCGCCGGGTGACTTTGTCCATTCCTTCGGCGACGCGCATCTCTATCTCAATCACCTTACCCAAGCGCGCGAGCAGCTCGCCCGCAAGCCTTTTGCCCTGCCGGTGATGAAGCTCAATCCCGCGGTGACGGATATTTTCGCTTTCAAATTCGAGGATTTCACCCTGGAGAATTACCAGGCGCATCCTGCCATCAAAGCGCCAATTTCCGTCTAAGGGTTCCTTTACCAAACGGCAAGCAACCCGCGCCAAAGCCGCAACCGCCAACGCCGCCGCAGCTTTTCTGTTGATGGGACAGGCCGCGCAAAATCTCAGAGACTTGCTTTCGCTGGCGCGAATGCTCCGGCGCTTCGCGATCGAACGAAGCCATGACAATCATCATGTGTTGTTCATCTCCGCCGCCATGGCGCTGGAAGCCCGCGCTCATGCCCTAGCCACCACGCCGCAAGCGGCCGCCATGGAGCTGGAGCGCGCCAACGCGCTTCATGCCCCGGTCGACCGCCTGGTCTGAGGCGCTGGAGCTACTATCCCTGACCAGAACAAAATGGAACCATGGGATGGGCTATCCGTTACCCGTCTTGAAGCAACGGGCCACAGCAACGGGAGACACCATGAACGCTTTTATCATTTCGGCCTTCGGACTGGCCTTGCTGGGCATCAGCTCGGCCTATGCCGATGGCGTCGGCGCGCATGTTGATGTTCTGGGTGTTGGTGTTGGGGCGCATGTCGGTGGCGACGGCGTCGGCGCCGGAGCGCATGTTGGTCCGGTCGGCGCGGGCGCTGGCGTCGGCGAAAACGGCATCGGCACGGGCGCGCATGTGGGTTCAGCCAGTGCCGGCATCGGCATCCATGGCCGTCATTGCGATTCCTGGGGCCGCCGCAATGACGAGCGCTATTGCCGCCACTACGGGTCCTAGGCTGACGGGCGTTGCGCGGCAGGCGCGGCGCGGCGGCGAATCATGCGCTCAAGCCATGCCGTGGCGAACATGCGAAGCCCGCTGAACCAACGGACCAGCCTAAGCGGAGCGCGGCCAAATGCTGACTTCAAACAGAGACAGGTCACAGAGTAACCGGCTGCTCGATGTCCTTGAGGCCGGCAGCCGTGCGCGGATCGACCCTCATCTTGAGCCCCTGACGCTCAAACTTGGCGCCACGGTCTGCGAGGCCGGCGGATTGCTCAAGCATGCCTATTTTCCGGAGGGCGCCGTCCTTTCGCTGCTGACGGTCCTGGAAAATGGCGCTGCGATTGAAACGGCGAACATCGGACGCGAGGGCGCCTTCGGCCTGTTTGCCGCCATGTACAGCCGCACCTCCTTCAATCGGTGCCTGGTGCAAATGGAGGGCGGCATGGTTCGCTGCCCGATCGCATTGCTGCAATCGGAATTCAAGAATAGCGAACATGTGCGCAATCTCTTCGTCAGTTACTCGGAGACGCTGTTGTCGCAGGTTCAGCAGACGGTGGCCTGCAATGCCTTGCATACCACCGAGGAGAGGATGTGCCGATGGCTTCTGATGATGCATGACAGGGCGCAGGGCGAGCCGCTGCCCTATACGCATGAGTTTCTGTCTCACATGTTGGGCGCCAATCGAAAATCGGTGACGCTTGCAGCGCAGTCGCTGCAGGATGCCGGCCTCATCACCTACCGCCGGGGGAATATCACCATTCTTGATCGCGCCGGCCTGGAAAAGGCGTCGTGCGAGTGTTACGCGGCGGTCAGGGAACGGTTCGATGCCTTCCTGACGCCGCCCGCGACAGCGGTTCATGACGACACAAAAGGCGAGCGAAAAAGGTAAGACGATGGCAGCGGCGCGTGAACCGGCCGCCGCGTCACCGAAGGCTTTTAGTTTATTACCTCGCCCGCCGGGCCGTCAGGGCTCTGCAAAGCCCGTGCTGTCCAGAGCTGTGCCATCTTGAGGAGGTGAATCTCCAGCGCACGGCCGTGCAGATCGCTCGCCAGGAATCCTGCATCCAGGGCCCGGTGGTGAACCTCGCTTGCCAATTGCGTCAGGTCAGAAGCCAGGCGCATGCATTCGAGTTCGTATTTATGCGGATCGTCAGACATTGCACACCTTATGGATAGGGCCGAAGCCCAATCATCGCACCGCGTCGCAGGCCCTGTCGGTGGTCTGCGCCACAGAGAAACCGCGAAAAGCGGGATTCAGTGGTGAATTCGGCGTGTCTGGCCATCCCTGAGCCTTGCGGGGATTTGCGCCCGCGTAGCGGGGACGCGGCGGATCGGGCCCGGAATCATTGTCCCATATTGGATCACGGATATCGCCGCCGGCGCTTTAATTCAAAAGCAAGAAAATCCTGTTTCAGTGCCTTGCTGCTTAAGCGGGGTTGGACAATGGCTCCTTTGGAAATCATGGCCGGCGTATTGATGGGTTATCTCATCATCGCCAATCTTTCCGATGTCATGAATATGGTCATCCTGTCGGGCATGATCGTATTGGGACTGGCGATAGGTGTGGTTGTTTTCTATGCGGCAAGGTCGGTCTTGCTCAGCCCGAACGCCCCCTATGTTGTTGCCGTAATTCTGTTTGCGTCGTTCGCGACATGGAAGTTCGGCGTTCCGGCGCGCGATCCGGCGCCCTCGCTTGACAGGCGGCGCGCAATTGCAAGCCGCAATGACGGATTGCAGCAGGCTTAGTCGCGCGATCCGTCGGTCATGGCGCGGGCTGGACCGCGCACGGCAAACGGCTTCGGAATCGGCGATCGCGATAGCCTATGAGCGCCGGGATGGGCGCGGCCGTAGCTGTAGTAGGCCGGCGAAGACGGCCACAAGATCAAGCGAAAATACAAGACAGGCTGGGCGAAGTAAAAGTCGGAGACTTTTGGATTACCGTACGAAGTTGGGTGACAATTGGCGCAATTGCTGATGTCATTGCCGTCAGTGACTGGGCCGGAGATTCAAAAATGGTGGACCAAGCAGTGGAAAAAGGTTCTGAAGGAACAATTTTTATTGGCGCGGGGGTGGAGTTTAAGGGCGAGATGACCGCACCCGGTTGCGCGACGGTGGACGGCAAATTCGAGGGCGTGTTCAAGGCCAAGGATCTGGTTGTCGGACAGTCAGGCCGCGTATTTGGGCAGACCAGCGTTGAAACCGCCGAAATTCGCGGAACAGTGGACGACCATCTGGTCGTTCAATCCAAGCTCGTGCTTCGGTCGACCGGCAGGATCTCCGGCTCGGTCAGCTACACGAAGATCATGGTGGAAGAAGGCGGCGAACTCGCAGGTAAAATTGAAAAAGTGACGTCAGGAAATGCGGCGGAGGTTTCGCCGAACGTCCTGAAAATTCAGAAGAGAAGCAAACTGCCGCAGCAGGAATTCCCTTCCAGCTAAGGCGTTTTTCAGAACCGGACAGAGCAATATTGTCCGGTACGATTTCTGAAATACTGATCGCCTCTCCAACAGCGACAGGGCAGTATCAGGCCGCCAGGTCGGCGCCTGCCTGATTGCGGCGACGATACGCGGCAAATCCCGCCAAGCCCAATAGTCCGGCCAGCATCATGACCCAAGTCGCGGGTTCGGAAACGGCGAATACCGCCATCACATTGTGACCATATGTCTGGTTTGCAGCGATACTGGGGCTGCCGCGTAAAGGGCCCACGCATTGCTTGCCGTGATGTTATAGACATCCTGCACGCCCAGAAAATTCCCGGAAATGTTCGGCGCTTGATAGGGGACAACAACCGACACGCCGCCATTGCCGTTGACGCCGGCGACGTTCTGCACATTGTTGCTGCTGAAGATCGTCAGCAGGGAATTGGCGGCATCCAATGCCAGCGAACCCTGATTCAAAAACAGGGGCGGCGAAGTCGCAAATGAATTGTCATACGTATCGAGGACGAAATTGACGTTGTAGCTGTTGTTGTCGACCAGGACGCCATCAATGCCAATCAAACTGCTGCCATTGTACAAGAGCGTTGAAGCATTGGCCTGAGAAACTGCGCCGAGAGACAGCGCCGCCAGGCACGCTGCAAACATGATTTTTTTACGGTCGCGGATGGCAAATGCATTGTCGGCGTTTCCTTTGCTTCGCGCGACCATGGGTGCGCGCCTGCCGCAAGTCAACGGAACCGGACAAATTTGGTAAACGTGCGCCGCCGACGGTGATAGACCGATGCGCCATGGAACTTTTTCGGCAATCCGCCACATGATTCCGATATGTTCCCGATATCCGATTAACTATCAAAAATCGGCGGTCACAGGAGCCTTAAGCCGGCATCCTGCCGATGCCCAATCCACAGGGAATTCAGACATTACCGCCGTGTCCGACATTGCGTTGCCCGGCAGCCGATTCATTTTCACGGATCGTGGCGGCGCCGGTCGCCGCCACTTTTCGCCAAAGCGGCGGTGATCGCCTTGTCCAGCACGGCCTCGGTCACTTCCCCGCTCCAGATGGCAAGGATCTTGCCGTCGCGCCCCACCAGCATCTGCAGCGGCAGTCCCAGCACGCCGCCATAGAGATTGCCGAATTTCGCGTCGCCCAGCGCCACCGGATAGCTGAAGGCGGTTTTTGCCATTGTTTGTCTTGTGACGGCTTCGCTGTCGTCCATCGCGATGCCCACAATCTGAAGGCCCCGTCCGCCATACTGGTTCTGCAGCCGGCTGAGATGGGGAATCTCGATCATGCAGGGGGCGCACCAGCTGGCCCAGAAATCAATCAGCACGATCTTGCCGCGCTGGGCCTTGAGATCGAAATTTTTTCCCAGAAGGTCGGTGCGCGAAAATTGCGGCGCGGCATCGCCCACTTTCAATTTGACAGGCATTGTGGCGAGCGGTGCTGCCATCGCCGGCGAAAGCGCCAGGACAAGGGCAAGCACCGCGATCCCGGCCCGCATCAGCCGCCCCGCGTGACCGGATAGCCCTTGTCCACCCAGTCCGCCCCGAAATTGCTGGCAAGATATAAAACTCTGACCTTGCTGAAGCCCATCGCCGTCAACTGGTTATAGGCTGCCGCGATATTGGGGCATTTTTCCCAGGGGCAGCAGCCGCAATAAATCACCAGCAGCTTGTCGTGCGGCAGGGCTGCGACATGGCTCTTGAGGTTCTCCAATCCCTCATCCTTGTTGCCCGGTCCGGCATATTGCGCGCCGGGAATATGGGCCTGCTGGTACAGCACGCTGAACCCGACCTGCAGCACCGGCGGGGCGCCGGGCGCCTTGAGCATGGCGGCCAGTTCGGCGGGCTGGATCACCACAGCGGTGGGGATGGTCAGGGCATCGCCCGCCGCGGCGTTGGCGCCGGCCGGAGCCAGCAGCAGCGCCGCCAGCAGGCACAGCAGGGCGGAAATTGCGCGCATGACGGGATTCTCCTGATCTGGTGGCCATTCTTTCAGGGATGGGAAAGCCACGCCAGCCCAATTCAGGCGGAAAGGCCTGGCGGCAAATGCGGACGCGCCATTTCCCGGAAGGCGGCAAAGACAAAGGCCGGGTGCGATTTGCCGGGCCCAAGTTCGCCATTACGCTTTGCGGGCAGAAGGGCAAACTGATCCCGCAGGAATTTATCACAGTCCGGACACACGGTTCCCCGCAAGGGGTTATAATGATAGACAGGCCGTTCCTTCGCCGGCTTTCGCGAAGATTGGAAAAACCAGGGGAAGAAACATGAACAGGATCATTTTCGGTATGGCTGCGCTTTGCGTTGCCTCGGCGTTAGCGCCGGGCGCGGCGCAGGCCGCAGCGCCCACCACCGCCACCATCATCACCAATGCCGAAGTCCAGAAAGTGCTGACGCTGGGTTCCAAGGCCATCGACCACAACATCCGCGTGGTCGATATGGGTCAAGGCTATAATATGTCGATCGCGGTGGTGCATCGCGGTCCGACCGGCGTGCAGCCCTCCCGCACGCCCGCGGAATCCGCGGCCGCCGCGGCGGCGCTTGCCAAGGCAGCGCCCTGCGGCCTGAAAGCCGCGCCCGCCGGCGCCAAGATCATCAAGTCCGGCTCGATATCGCATGACTCGACGGCGGAGACCTATGTCATCATCTCCGGCTCGGGCACACTGGTCACCGGCGGAACGATCGTGGACGGCCACCGCTCGGCCCCTGACAGCGACGTCACCACCACCCTCAATGGCCCGTCCTGCACCGGCGATGTCACCGGCGATCAAGTTCTGACTCCAATGAAGGTGGGCGACATTGCGGTGATTCCCGCGGGCGTTGCCCATGGCTGGACCGGCATCACCACCGAAGTCACGTATCTCAGCGTCCGTCCCGACCCCAAGCATGTGTTGCCGAAGGCCGGGTATAAATATCCGGGCCTGTAAGACTTACCGGATTGTCATCCGCCGGCGCCTGTCGCGACAACTTGCATAAAATGAAAATGGCGGGGTCACTCTCCGCCTTTTTTTCGGGTCATAAACCCATTGACGGAGACGCACCCGCAATGGAAGCTAATCCGCGAAGCCAGCAGTTTCCCAGTCGGGGATGGGACGTCGCGAAGCAGCCCGGTCATGCGTGAAACCCGCCTCATTATGGGAATGCCGGTGACCCTGGTGGTGCTGGACGCGTGCGCAAGCCAGGAACATCTGGACGCGGTGTTCGAGGAATTTGTCGCGGTGGACAATTGTTTTAGTCCGTACAAGGAAGACAGCGAGATTTGCCGCATCAACCGTGGCGAAATCCCGGAGGCCGGGCAAAGTCCCGGCATGCGCGAAGTCTTGGCACTGTGCGAAAGGACGAGATTGGAAAGTGAGGGCTTTTTCAATATCGCCCGGCCCGACGGTTTTCTGGATCCCTGCGGCATGGTCAAGGGCTGGGCGATCCGGAACGCGGCGCAGCAGCTCAAGCGGATGGGCTTTGAGAATTTCTACGTCGATGCCGGCGGCGACATCCAGGCCGGTGGCAAGAACGAAAACGGCGAGGACTGGCGGGTGGGAATCCGCAATCCCTTCGACCCCGCCGAGATCGTCAAGGTCGTTATCCCAAGGGGCGGCGGCGTCGCCACCTCGGGCAGCTATGTCCGCGGTCCGCATATCTACAATCCGCATACCGGGGTCTATGGCTCGGACGATATCGTCAGCCTGACGGTGATTGGTCCCGATGTGCTCGAAGCTGATCGTTATGCCACCGCCGCTTTCGCCATGGGGCGGGAAGGCATTTTCTTCATTGAGCGCATGGCCGGCCTGGAAGGCTATGAGATCGACGCCGGCGGCATGGCGCGCATGACAACCGGACTGGCGCGCTATCTGCCATGCTGACGAACTCCAGACATAACGGCGTTTTCCTGGCCAGGCTGCTGGCGTCCGCTGCGCTGGCGCCGGTCTTCGTTAGCACGGCGCAGGCGGCGGGCGTGGTTCTGCCCCCCGGCATGCACCTGATGGACGGCGATTTTGTCAGCGATCCACAGACCTTCGAATGGGGCACCCTGCAGATCAAGCTCACCATTCATGACGGCGCCATCACCGCGGCAGAGGCGCTGCAAATGCCTTCCCATCGCCGCCGGTCCGTGGAATTGAGCGAAATGGCCAAGCCGATCCTGCTCAGCGAGGCGGTTCAGAGCCAGAAAGCCCAGGTCAATATCGTCTCATCCGCGACCCTGACCAGCGTGGCCTTTCAAAACGCCATGGTCAGCGCGCTGACCAAGGCCGTCGCACACTGAGACCGCGCGGTCAGGGTGTGGCGTTGGGCGTGATGCCGGCGGGTGGCTGCGCCGTGATGCCGATTGCGGCCTGAGTCTGCCGGTCCAGGGGCAGGTCCGCATTGCCGCTCGGGACCTGGTTGAAGGCCATGATAAAGGCGAACAGGTCGACTTGCGTAGGCGCGTCAATATCGCCGGGCTCGTCATTGGGCTGGGCATGAATGCGTTTCACCAGGTCGGCGACGGTGTGGGTGTCCCAGTTGGTCATAAAGTGAGCGCCCGCCAGCGGCGTGACGCCTTCGCTGTCGTCGCCCTCCAGCTCCCGGCCATGGCACGCGGCGCATACTTGATAATAGTCCTCCTGACCGCGGCGGGCCTGCGCGATGCTGTAAACCCCGGTCCATACATTGCGGGTGACCGGCACTGGCGCGTTGCCCGCGTCCTGGGCGTGAAGAAGGCCAGAGGCGGAGCACAAGGCCGCCGCGGCCATTGCGGGTTTTGTAAACCAGCGCATTTTCATATTTTCGGTTCCCGGGGCGATCCTTTTTTTAATGGATTGGCGACGGATTGCAATGCAGCGCGCCCGGGCAAAATTTCCCGGCGCGGCCCGCTCTGTGGCAGTCTGCGGAAAGGACGCGGTGGAAATGGCTAAGGAAATGCCGGGACCGATGTCTTTGGCGTCTTGGTCCGCATACGGAGCGTCACCCTTGACATTAACCATTATATGTTGTTCTTAATACTTTATTAACCATGTCTTTGGCCGCATCAGACGGAATACCGGAAGGCATAAAGACCATGGCGGGTCATTGGGGTGCCGACACGGAAGCAGGATTTCATTCGAAAGGATGTGATGATGCTTTCCACAGAGCCGACCAGAGGTCTTCTTATTTGCGAAGACCCTTCCGCCGACGCGCAGCTTAAATCCAGGTTGAGCGCGCTTAGCACCGAGCATGACGACCTGGATGCCGTCATCAACGCGCTTCTCAAGAGCGGCGCCTGCGACGACCTGCTGCTCACCCGTCTCAAAAAACGCAAGCTGCAGCTCAAGGATGCGATCGCCAGCGTGATCGCGTCCCGCCAGCCGGGGGCTGATGCGTCTGTGCCGGTGGCGCAGGCGTCCTGAGAACTGCAAGGGCGCGATGAATTGCGGTTGCCTGAATTAAGTTTGTGCCGCCGCCTGCGCCGCGCCCTCGCGTCCCACTACGCTGACGCTAGGGACGCTTCGGGCACCATTTCAAGCACTGCAAAGCAGTGCTTGAAATGGTGGGCGCGACAGGCCCCGCCGCGCGAATGCGCGGCAATCGAACAAAGTTCAATCCCTGTCGCGGATGGCAATGGGCCTCGTGGGCCTCAAGTCGCTGGCGCGCGGCCCACTCGGCACCATCCTAAGCGCTGCGGAGCAGCGCTTAGGATGGTGGGCGCGACAGGGATTGAACCTGTGACCCCTCCCGTGTGAAGGGAGTGCTCTCCCGCTGAGCTACGCGCCCGCCCTGCCGGATTTTAGCCGAAAATCCGGGACGGACGAGGGCTATAGGGGGAGGGCCCAAGGGTCGTCAAGACGGGCCGTCAAGGCGCCTGTTTTGCGCCCCTAAGCTGCCAGCGGCAAATCAATCCAGAATCTGGTCTGGCGGCCGGGAATGCTCTCAAAATCGATCCGGCCGCCCTGTTTTTCCACCAGCAGCTTGGCGATCGAAAGGCCCAGGCCTGCGCCCGGCACATTACGGCCGGACTTGTCCAGCCGGCCGAAGGGACGAAACAGGATTTTGCGCTCATGGTTCTGAATGCCCGGCCCGGCATTGGCGATCTCTATGCGGCCGAAACCGTTTGCAAGCCGCCGGGCACGAACATGGATGGGCGAGAAATTGTCGCCATATTTGTAGGCGTTGGCGATCAGATTGTTGATGATCTGGGCAAGGCGCATGGGGTCGGCGCTCACCGCCAGGCTTTCTTCCATCTCCTCCAGAACCACGGGCTTGCCGCCCAGTGCGGTTTCCAGCTTGAGCCCGCTGATGCACATCTCCAGCGTGCTGCGGACCGGAACGCGCCGCGACAGGATGAACAGCGCCCCGGCCTCTGCCCGCGACAGGTCCAGCAGATCGTCATGCAGCCGCTGCAGCAATTCGCCGTTATGGCCGATGACATGGGCGAATTCATGGGCCCGGTTCAGCGGCAGGGTGCCGGATTCCAGCATGCCGGAGAAGCCGATGATCGCCGACAGCGGCCCGCGCACTTCATGGCTGACATGGGAAAGAAGCTGGCTCTTGAAGCGGGAGGCGCGCACCGCATGCCGCCGCCGCCGCTCGATCACCGCGATATGGACATCGCGCTCATTCAGCACCATGGCGGTGCGCACGCAGATCAGGCTGGTTACGGCCAGGAACAGCTGCAGCATTTCGAAATGTTGCACGGGATTGGCGGGGTTGATCGGGTTGGGCGTGGCCAGCGCGATGGCGCTAATGATGATGATGGCGGCCCCGGCGCCCATCAGCCGGAACCGGGCGGTGGCCAGGAACGCCGCCGCCAGGACCAGAAAACGCGGCGAAAATGGCGAGCCACGGAAGCACAACACCGACACGGCGCCCAGCAGCGCGAACACCGCAAGCGCCTCGAAAAAGCGGTTCTCCAGCTTGAGCTTGGCGAACTGGCGAAGCGACACTGTCATGCCGAACGGGAACAGGATGCAGACGCCGAGCACATTGGCGAAGAACCATTGTAGCCCCGTCGCCCAGGGGGCGCCGCCCACCACGCGGATCAGGAGATAGGACAGGACCGCGCCGAACAGGGATGGGCTGATGGCGGCGGCCAGGCCGAAGCGCAGCGCCGATGGTATGGTGTTGAAGCGCGGCCGGGCCAGCTTGCGCATCGCCACCAGCCCTGCCAGCACATCCAGAAGATTGATGAAACTGAAACCGATCACCAGGGGCGGTGTGGCGCCGCCCATTGCGTTGGCCAGCAGCCCGCCTGCCAGGATCGCCGCCAGCATCGCCAGATCGTCCGCCCGCGACCGCGCCAGCCGCAGCAGCAGGCAAAGGCCAAAGGCGGTGGCGGGCCAGACCGGCGAGGCCTGGTGGCTATTGCCGCCGGTGACCAGGATGCCGCCATAGCCCAGCAGGAAAAATCCGCTGAAAGTAATAACGGCGAGTGACGCCAGCCGCGCCGCGCCGCTGCGGGCGATAACAGAACGCATGACAAAGTCCCCACCCGGCAAAGTCTTCGAATCGCAAACATTTTACGCGTGAATCAACCCTGACCGGCAATGGCTTGGGCAATATTTTATCACGCTTTTTCAGGCCTTTTTGAATGCAATTTGTTAAGCGCTTTGGGCCAATCTGGCGCCACTTTTGCCCAGGAGTAGCCATGCGCCGCCGCATCGTCATCGCCGACGACGATCCCATCATCATCAGTCTGGTCAGCCTGCGTCTGGAGATGGCGGATTATGAGGTGCTGCCCGCCAGAAACGGCGAAGAGGCCCTGGCGCTGATCCGCAATGGCGAGCCGGTTGCCGCCATCCTGGACATGCAGATGCCGCACAAGACCGGCATCGCTGTGCTGGAGGCGATCAAATCGGATCCCAAGACCGGAAAATTGCCGGTGATGATGCTGACCGGCGAGCGGGACACCGGCATGGTGATGCGGGCGATGGGCGCCGGGGCCGGCGATTACATGGTCAAGCCATTCCAGCCCGACCGTCTGCTGGAACGGGTCAACCGGCTGGTACGCTCCAGCGCCATGGTGTGGAGCAAGCCCGCCCTATCCGGAAATAATAAAAGCGTCTGGGAATTATAGCAGCGCCATTTTCTTGAGGGCCGCGGGGAGCTGCGCGAATTCATCCAGCACGAGATCCCCGCCCAGTTCCCGCGCCGGCACCGGCGTATAGCCGTACGACATCAATATGCAGGGCGCTCCGGCGGCGCGCGCCGTGGACAGGTCGGTAATGGAATCGCCGATCATCACCGCCGGACCGCCACTTTCCCGCGCAATCACATCGCGGACAACGTCATGGAAGATGCGTGGATCAGGCTTGCTGTAACTTTTCCGCCCGGCGCCATAAACGGCGGCGAAAAGCTCCGTCATTCCCAGCCTGTCCAGCAGCAGCCCGGTCAGCTCCGCCGGCTTGTTGGTGAGAATCCCCAGCCTTGCGCCTTGCCGCGCCAGTTGTTTCAGCGTGTCTTCCACACCGGCAAAGGGGCGGCTGGAATCGGCAATATGGGCGCGGTAATGGGTGATGAATATCTCCACCAGCCCGGGCAGGTCGTCCGCCGCCACGGCGGGCCCGGTGGCGGCCATGGCCTGGGTGATCAGGGACTGGGCCCCAAAACCCACCATATGGCGCAACGAGGCCGGGTCTATCGGGGCGCGGCCCGCCCCCGCCAGCACCGCGTTGGTGGCGCCCAAAAGGTCGGGTGCGGTGTCAACCAGGGTGCCGTCCAGGTCGAAAATCAGGGCAGGCGACATTAAGGAATCCCGGCTAGAATCAGCGCAATATACAGTCGCAAATCGTCACTTCACCTTTTTCCTGCGGAGCCCTACCGGAAAGCCATGTCGAAGGCCGGAATAGTCTTAGCTGCGGGTCAAGGCACCCGGATGAAGTCCGCGCTGCCCAAGGTCCTGCACAAGATCGCGGGCCTGCCCTTGCTGGGCCATGTCGTGGCGGCGCTGCGGGGCGCGGGGATAGAGCGCATCGTGGTGGTGACCGCGCCTTCCGGCGATGCGGTGCGCGCCTATGCCGCCAGCCTTGGCTGTGAAAGCGTGGTGCAGGACCGCCAGCTGGGCACTGGCCATGCCGCGGGTGCGGCGCAAACCGCGCTGGGCAATTTCGCCGGCACGCTGGTGATCGTCAATGGCGACATGCCGCTGGTGACACCAGACCTGATTGGCGAATGCCTGAAAGCCCAGGCGCGTACGGGCCTGGCCATGCTGGCTTTTCAGGCGTCCGATCCCGCCCAATATGGCCGCGTGCTGCTGACCCCAGACGGATTCTTGAACCGCATTGTCGAATACAAGGACGCCAGCGAACCGGAACGCGGCATTACGTTGTGCAATGGCGGCTGCTATGCCGCCGACGCCCAAAAATTCTTCCGCTGGACAGCGGCGCTCAAGAACGACAATGCGCAAAAGGAATATTATCTCACCGATGTGCCCAACCTGGCGCGCGGCGAAGGCGTCAAATGCGCCGTGGCGCTGGCCGATGAAGTTTCGGTGCTGGGGGTCAATAGCCGCGCCGAACTGGCGGAGGCGGAAAGCCGTTTCCAGGCCCGGATGCGTTCCCGGTTGCTGAATGACGGCGTTGGCATGAGCGCGCCGGACAGTGTGTACTTTTCTTACGACACGCAGGTGGAAGCCGATGTCGAGATCGAGCCCTTTGTGGTGTTCGGGCCCGGCGTGCGCTTGCGTTCGGGCGCCCGCATCCGCAGCCACAGCCATCTCGAAGGCGCCCCCAATCTTCCTGTTGAAGTTGCATCGGGCGCCATCATCGGTCCCTTTGCCCGCCTGCGCCCCGGCGCCAAAATCGGCGAGGGCGCCCATATCGGCAATTTCGTCGAGATCAAGAATGCAGTGATCGGGGCGGGCGCCAAGGCGAACCATCTCACCTATCTCGGCGATGCCCATGTCGGGGCGGGCGCCAATATCGGCGCCGGCACCATCACCTGCAATTACGACGGCTTTACCAAAGCGCTGACCGAGATCGGCGCCGGCGCCTTTATCGGCTCGGACACCGCTCTGGTGGCGCCGGTCAAGGTGGGGGCGGGCGCCATCACCGCCGCCGGTTCGGTGATCACCAAAGACGTCGCCCCCGATGCGCTGGCGATCGCGCGCGGCGCGCTGACCGAGAAGCCCGGCTGGGCCAGGGCCTTCCGGGAGCGCCGGGAGAAAGAGACAAAATAATGTGCGGCATTGTCGGCATTGCAGGCAGCAAAGACGTCGCCCCGGTGATCCTGGAAGCGCTGCGGCGGCTGGAATATCGCGGCTATGATTCGGCGGGCATCGCCACGCTGGTGGCCGGCCGGATCGAGCGCCGCCGCTCGCCGGGCAAATTGTCGAAGCTGGACGCGGTGCTGCAGAAAGAGCCGCTCTCCGGTCATACCGGCATCGGTCATACGCGCTGGGCGACGCATGGCGCCCCCACCGAGATCAATGCCCATCCCCATGCCACCGCCAGGGTTGCCATCGTCCATAACGGCATCATCGAGAATTTCCGCGAACTGCGCGACGAACTGACGGCACGGGGCCACAAATTCGAATCCCAGACCGACAGCGAAGTCGCCGCCCATCTGATCACCGACAATCTCGACAAGGGCATGACGCCGCAAGAGGCCGCCAAGGCGGCGGTCAAGCGGCTGACCGGGGCCTATTCCATCGCCATGATCTTCAAGGACCATGAGGGGTTGTTGATCGGAGCGCGCAAGGGCGCGCCGCTGGCGGTGGGCTATGCCGACCGCGAAGCCTATCTTGGTTCGGATGCGTTCGCGCTGGCGCCGTTCACCAACCGCGTCGCCTATCTCGAAGATGGCGATGTCGCGGTGATTGACGGCGCCGAGGTGACGATTTTCGATGCCGAAAACCGTCCGGCCAACCGCGAAATCAAGCACACCGCCGCCAGCGCCGCGCTGGTGGACAAGGCCGGGCATCATCATTTCATGGCCAAGGAAATCCATGAGCAGCCCGAAGTGGTGGGACACACCTTGGCGCATTATCTCGATCCGGCGGGGCCGGTGGTGCGCCGGCTGGGCCTGGGCCTGCGCGAAGCGCTGATGGCGGCGCCGCGCCTGACCATCTCGGCCTGCGGCACCGCCTATTATGCCGGCATGGTCGGCAAATACTGGTTTGAGAAGCTGGCGCGCCTGCCGGTGGAAACCGACGTCGCCTCGGAACTGCGCTACCGCAATCCGGTCTATCCCAAGGGCGGCGCGGCCCTGTTCGTCTCGCAGTCGGGAGAGACTGCCGACACGCTGGCGGCATTGCGCGATGCCAAGGCGCAGGGCCAGATTACCATTGCCATTGTCAATGTCGCGGAAAGCTCCATCGCCCGTGAAGCGGACATCGTTCTTCCCACCTATGCCGGGCCGGAGATCGGCGTCGCCTCGACCAAGGCTTTCACCTGCCAATTGGCGGCGCTGGCGGCCTTCGCCATCGCGGCGGGCGAGGCGCGCGGCGTCTTGAACGCGGCGGACGAGAAACGCCTTTGCACCGCGCTGCTCGAAACACCCCGCCACATCGCGGAATTTCTGAAACAGGAAGCCAAGCTCAAAAGCCTGGGCGAGGAAATCGCCAAGGCCCGCGACGTGCTGTATATGGGGCGCGGCCCCAGCTTCCCCTTGGCGCTGGAAGGCGCCCTGAAGCTGAAGGAAATTTCCTATATCCATGCCGAAGGCTATGCCGCCGGTGAAATGAAGCACGGCCCCATCGCGTTGATAGACGAAGCGGTGCCCATCATCGTTATCGCCCCGCATGACGCGCTGTATGAAAAGACCATCTCCAACACCCAGGAAGTGATGGCGCGGGGCGGCAAGGTGCTGCTGATTTCCGATGCCCGCGGCGTCGCCGAGGCCGGCCCGGTCTGGGCATCGATCACCGTGCCGGACGCGGATTCCTTTATCGCGCCGCTGCTCTATGCCATTCCGGTGCAGTTGCTGGCCTATCACGCTGCCCTCGCAAAAGGCACGGATGTGGATCAGCCCAGAAACCTCGCCAAGTCTGTGACTGTGGAGTAGGTCTTGGCCTTGTCATGGCCGCCCTTTAAGGTCGCCACCATGACCGACCAGAATGCCCTCAAACGCGCCGTCGCTGCCAAGGCCTTGGAATATGTCCAGCCCGGTATGAAGCTGGGGCTGGGTTCCGGCTCGACAGCCGAGATTTTCGTGGAAATGCTGGCGCCGCGGGTGCGGGCCGGACAAAAGCTGCTGTGCGTGCCCACTTCGGAACGCACAGCTACCCTGGCGCGCAAGCTGGGACTGACCCTGTCCACGCTCGATGATCTGGCGCCTCTGGACCTGACCATTGACGGCGCCGATGAGGCCGACCGCAATCTCGATCTGATAAAGGGCGGCGGCGGCATGCAGCTGCGGGAGAAAATTGTCGCCAGCGCGTCCAAAAAAATGCTGGTGATCGCCGATGAATCCAAGCTGGTGCCGCGCCTGGGCAAATTTCCGCTGCCGATCGAGGTGGTCGAGTTCGGCCACAAGGTCACCGCCCGCCATCTGGCCGAGACATTCGCAGCCCTGGGCTATGCCACCGTGCCGATGCGGCTGCGGCAGAAAGAGGGCACATTGTTCAAGACCGACAGCGGCAACCTGATTTACGACTGCGCTTTCGGGGCCATCCAGAATGCGCCCAAACTGGCCTCGGCGATTTCCACCGTGCCCGGCATGGTGGAGCATGGCCTTTTCATTGGCATCGCCACCACGCTGCTGATCGCGGGTCCGGGTGAAGTGGAAGTTATAGAGCGACCTTAGAACCCGTCATGGCCGGGCAGGGAGCAAAGCGAAGCGCGACCCGGCCATCCATCTTGGATCGTAATATATGACGAAATACGACTACGACTTGTTTGTCATCGGCGGCGGTTCGGGCGGCGTGCGCGCCGCCCGCATGGCGGCGTTGGCCGGCGCCCGGGTGGCGCTGGCCGAGGAATACCGCATGGGCGGCACCTGCGTCATTCGCGGCTGCGTGCCCAAGAAGCTTTTCGTCTATGCCAGCCAGTTTTCCGAGAATGTCATGGACGCCAAGGGCTATGGCTGGGATTTCGGCGATGCCCGCTTCGACTGGCCGACCCTGATCGCCAACAAGGACAAGGAGATTGCGCGGCTGGAGGGCCTCTATACCAAAAATGTCCTGGCCGCGGGGGTCACCATCATCCAGGACCGCGCTGTGTTCGAGGATCCGCATACGCTGCGCCTTCTGAACGCCGACAAGACGGTGACCGCGGACAAGATCCTGATCGCCACCGGCAACCGCCCCACCCGCGAAATGGGCACATCCCATGTCATTCCCGGCGGTGAGCTTTGCATCACCTCCGACGAAGCCTTTCATCTGGATACATTGCCCAAGCGCATTCTGATTGCCGGCGGCGGTTATATCGCGCTCGAATTCGCCCATATCTTTCACGGGTTGGGCAGCCATGTCTCGCTGGTCTATCGCGGCGACAAGCCGCTGCGCGGTTTCGACAATGACCTGCGCGATGCGCTGGCGACCTCGATGCAGACACGCGGGCTTGAGATTCTCCTGGGCTGCGAATTCGCCAAGGTGGAAAAGCGCGGGTCAAGCCTGCATGCCGAAACCAACAAGGGCGCCGTAATCGAATGCGACCAGATCATGCTGGCGATCGGCCGCATGCCCAACACCATGGCGCTGCATGTCGAGAAGGCCGGCGTCGAACTGGGCAAGAAGAGCGAGGTTAAAGTGGACGAATATTCCCGCACCTCGGCGCCCAACATCTATGCCATCGGCGACGTCACCGATCGGGTGCAGTTGACGCCGGTGGCGATCCATGAAGCCATGTGCTTTGTCGAAACCGCCTTCAAGAACAATCCCACCAGGCCCGACTATGGCCATGTCCCCAGCGCGGTTTTCACCACTCCGGAAATCGGCACTGTGGGATTGTCGGAGGAAAAGGCGCTGCTGATGGGTCACAGCATCGATGTCTACAAATCCAGTTTCCGCCCCCTGCTGCATACGCTGGGCGGGCGAGAGGTGCGCACCATGATGAAGCTGGTGGTGGACGCGAAAACCGGCAAGGTTCTGGGTTGCCATATCTTCGGCGATCACGGCGCCGAGATCATCCAGGCGGTCGCCATTGCGGTGAAAATGGGCGCCACCAAACGCGACTTCGACAGCACCATGGCCCTTCATCCAACGGCGGCTGAAGAGTTGGTGACGATGCGGACGAAAAGCTATTCGAAAAGCCCGGCCTGAAACTCAGTCACCTTCTTCGCCGACCCCGCGCCGGAAAATCGCGAAGATCGCCGCCAACACGCAGCCCGCCACGATGCCGGTGGTCAGGTCGCGCAGCAGCGTCAGGCCGAAGGTGGACAGCAGCACGACGGCGCTGGGCCAATTCTTCAGCAGTGCCAGGAATTCCGCCTTGTCTGCCATGTTCCAGCACACCACCACCAGCACGCCTGCCAGCGCCGCGAGCGGGATGAAGCTTGCCAGCGGCGCCGCCACCACCAGGAACAGCAGCACAAACAGAGCGTGCATCATGCCCGACAGCGGGCTGCTTGCGCCGGCGCGCACATTGGTGGCGGTGCGCGCGATCGTGCCGGTCACGGGGATGCCGCCGAACAGGGCCGAGGCGATATTGGCGATGCCTTGCGCCACCAGCTCCATGTTGGAACGGTGGCGTCGGCCGGTCATGCTGTCGGCGACCTTGGCCGACAACAGGCTCTCCACCGCGCCCAGCAAGGTGAAGGAAAGCGCGGTCGGCAAAAGCTGCCGCACAAGCTGCATCGTGACCGGCGGCAAGGCGGGTGTCGGCAAACTGCGCGGCAAGGCGCCGAAGCGGCTGCCGATGGTGGCAACGGGCAAATGCAGCAGCCACGCCGCGAGGGAAGCGGCAATCACGGCAAACAGCATGCCGGGCCAATTTGGCTTCACGCGCCGCTGCAGGAAAATAATCACCACCACGGTGGCGGCAATGCCCAGGGCTGCCGGATTGAGGCTGGGAAGGGCGCCCGCCAGCACCACCAGCTTGGGCAGCAGCAGGCCCGGCTCGGCGGTGGTCAGCGTCAGCCCGCCCAGGTCCTTCAGCTGGCTCGCCAGGATGACAATGGCGATGCCGCAGGTGAACCCCACCGTGACCGCATGGGGGATGTGACGGATCAGCGACCCCAGCCGCGACAGGCCGAGAAAGGTCAGCATCACTCCGGAGAGCAATATGGTGAGCAGCAGGCCGTCCAGGCCATATTTGGCGACCGTCGCCGCCACCAGGACGATGAAGGCCCCGGCTGGTCCGCCAATCTGGTAACGGCTGCCGCCCAGGGCCGACACCAGAAAGCCGCCGACGATGGTGGTGTAAAGCCCGCGCTCCGGCGAAACACCCGAGGCGATGGCAAATGCCATGGAAAGGGGCAGGGCGACGATGGCCACGGTCAGCGCCGCCGGCAGGTCCTTGCGGAATTGGGCAAGGCGGTAGCCTTCACTGAGGGTGGTGATCAGCTTGGGACGGAAATAGGCAGCAGAGCTGGAGCCATCGGGCATAGGGCGGAAACTGCTGCAACGTGGGGATGGCCGCATTGATATGGCGCAATCGCCCCCAAATCCCTGTCCCGCCGCGCATTTTCGCGTTAACGCCCCGTCCCGCCTTTGTCTGGTAAAAAGTGGGCTGTTCCCCTATATCCGGACCCTAATTTCAAGGCAGGAGCAGACGGTGGCCCAGAGCTGGACCCCGCAAAGCTGGCAGGAAAAGCCCATCCGTCAGGTTCCGGTCTACCCGGACCAGGCGGCGCTTGAGGCCGTGCTGGGCCGCCTGAAAACCCATCCGCCGCTGGTGTTCGCGGGGGAAGCGCGCAACCTGATGACGGCGCTGGGCGACGTGGCCAGAGGCAAGGCCTTCCTGCTGCAGGGCGGCGACTGCGCCGAAAGCTTCGCCGAATTCCATCCCGACAATATCCGCGACATGTTCCGCGTGTTGCTGCAGATGGCGGTGGTGCTGACTTTTGCCGCCGGCGTGCCGGTGGTGAAAGTGGGCCGCATTGCCGGCCAATTCGCCAAGCCCCGCTCCGACGACACGGAAACCATCGGCGGCGTAACGCTACCCTCCTATCGCGGCGACAATATCAACGGCAGCGATTTTACGGAGGCGGCGCGCATTCCCGATCCGCAGCGCCTGATCCAGGCCAATGCCCAGTCGGCCGCGACCCTGAATCTGCTGCGTGCCTTCGCGCAAGGCGGCTATGCCGACCTGCACAATGTCCATCGTTGGATGTTGGGCTTCATCGCGGACTCGCCGGCCGGCGAACAATATCAAGGTCTCGCGCAGCGTATCTCCGAAACGCTCGAATTCATGGCGGCCTGCGGCATTACGTCTGAATCTGTGCCGCAACTTCGCGCCACCGATTTCTACACGTCGCATGAAGCCCTGCTGCTTTCCTATGAACAGGCGATGACGCGGGTCGATTCCACCAGCGGCGACTGGTACGACACCTCGGCGCACATGCTGTGGATCGGCGACCGCACCCGGCAGCTCGACGGCGCGCATGTCGAATTCTGCCGCGGCATCAAGAATCCCATTGGCCTGAAATGCGGGCCGTCGCTGGGTGAAGACGATTTGCTGCGTCTGATCGCCGTGCTGAACCCGCAGAATATTCCCGGCCGCCTTACCCTGATCGCCCGCTTCGGCGCCGACAAGATCGCGGAAAAACTGCCCGCGCTGGTGCGGGCAGTGAAACGCGAAGGCGCACAGATCGTGTGGTCTTCCGATCCCATGCATGGCAACACCATCAAGCTCAAATCGGGCTACAAGACCCGCCCGGTGGACCGCATCCTGGAAGAAGTGAAAAGCTTTTTCGCCATTCACCGCGCCGAAGGCACCCATGCCGGCGGCGTGCATCTGGAGATGACCGGACAAGACGTCACCGAATGCCTGGGCGGGGCGCAAGCGATCAAGGAACTGGATCTGGCGATGCGCTACCAGACCGCCTGCGATCCGCGCCTCAATGCCAGCCAGGCGCTGGAGCTTGCCTTCCTGATCGCGGGCGGCATCCGCGACGAACGCATCAAGGATGCAGCGCTTAAGGATGCCACCTTGGCCGCGTCGGCATAGGCGCGGACAGAGACACGGGTATGGGCTTCGCAAGATTGTTGGCAAAAAGCTGGGTGGTGTTCTGCCTTGTCGCGGGCGCCCACGCCCTGCGCATTGCCTTGGCCAGCGGTGTGCCGCTGGCGTCTTCCGGCTTCGCCATCGGCATCTGCGTGGTGCTGTTCACGGCCATGGGACTGCTGTTCGCGGGCGGCTTCGGCGCCGCCGGCAGTCCCCCCGGCACGCCGCTGATCGCCCGGCTCACTCCGGCGCATTTCATTCCCGGCTTTAATGAGATCATTTTCGTGATTTTCCTGATCCTCAGTTTCGTCAACCAGGTGGTGTTCGCACCGTTGTCGGTGGGCGGGGGGACCATCGGCGTCAGTGCCGGCGCCGCGCTGGAATCGGCGATCTATTTCGCGGTGCCGGGGCAGCGCGCGCTGGTCTATTCCCTGGCGGTCTGCAGCATGGATGGCGGCCGGGTGTTCGCCGCCGCCTTCACCTGGCTGCTCGCCATCATCTATCTGGGATCGGCGGTGTCGCGGCTGAAACTGACGGCGGGCATCATGCGGTTGGAGCGGGCCAAGCGGCCTGAGACATTGGGGCCGACTCTCCGTGCCTTCCTTTTGGGCATTGCCGCGGTGGTGGGCATCCAGTTTCTGTTCGTGGGTTCGTCCTATCCCTGGTTCCAGTGCAGTGCCTATACCGACATTACCGGCGCGCTGCTGATCGGGCTTTTCCCCCTGATGCTGGCCTATCTGATTGTGGCGGCGCTGGCTTCGCTGATGGCGGCCTCTCCGGAAAGCTGAAGTAATTCAGTCTATTAACCATACTCGTAACAACCCGAAATATCTTATGACTAGTGCTTTGCTGCACTGCAGTCCTTTATGGTGCCCGGATATTCGCCAAGGGGCCTGATTTGTTTTTACGCCGCCGCGTGCCGGAAAATGGCCCCCTGAAGGCCGCTGTGATCGGTGCCGGCGCCTTTGGCCGCCACCATGCCACCAAATACCGCGCCCTGGCTGAGGCTGGCCAAAATATTCAGCTTTTCGCCATCGCCGATCCCAGCGCCGACGTGCGCCGGGCCGCCCCGCCGGGCGTCCTGGCGGTGGCCGACTGGCGCGAGTTGCTGGGCAAGGTGGACCTGGTCAGCATCTGCTCGCCCGCCGTCACCCATGCTGAAATCGTCCGCGCCTTCCTGAATGCCGGCGCCCATGTGCTGGTGGAAAAACCCATCGCCACCACGGTTGAAGAAGCCAATGCCCTGGTGACCCTGGCCCGGCGCACCGGGCTGGTGCTGACCGTCGGCCATCAGGAGCGCTTTGTCTTCGCCCGCACCGGATTGCTCGACCAGGCCGAAACGCCGCTGGAAATCCACTGCTGGCGCCGTGGTCCCTGGACCGGGCGCGGCGATGACGTCAGCGCCGTGCTGGACCTGATGATTCACGATCTCGACCTGGTGCATACGCTGGTGGACAGCCCGGTGAGCGAGGTCAGGGCCCGCGGCATCACCCAATATGGTCCGCATGCGGATGAAGTTTCCGCCACCCTCACTTTCGCCAACGGCACCGTGGCGCGGCTGGACACCAGCCGCATCGCCGAAACCCGCAAGCGGGGCCTTCGCGCCGTCTATGCCGATGGTGTGATCGAGATTGATTTCCTCACCCGCAGCGTCACCAACACCACGCCCCGTCCGCTGGCGGCGCTGGAAATGGGCGATCCGCTGGGCGAATCCGTGGCCAGCTTTGTCACCGCCGTGGCGGGCGGCAGCGCCCCACTGGTGCTGGCCGAACAGGCCCGGCTGGCGCTGCAAACCGCCATCCGCATTGACGATGCGGTGGAAGCGGCACTTCCCGCTGCAAAGCCCACTGTCATGGGCCGCGCCGTCGCTTAAGCGGTACTTTTTCCACTTTAAATCCTATAAACAGCGGCCATGACAGACCGCCTTAGCATCGCGCTGGCCCAGCTCAATCCCGTCATGGGCGACATCGCGGGCAATCTGGCGCGCGCCCGCAAGGCGCACAAAGAGGCGGCAGGCGCCGACCTCATCCTGTTTTCCGAACTTTTCATCACCGGTTATCCGCCGGAAGATCTGGTGCTGAAACCGGCGTTGCAGGCTGACGCCCGCGCCGCGGTGGAAGCGCTGGCGGCGGAGACCGTGGGCGGCCCCGCCATCCTGATCGGTACGCCATGGGCTGAAGCGGGCCGGCTTTATAATGCGGTGCTGCTGCTGGAAGGCGGGCGGATCGCGGGCGTTACCCGCAAGGTGGACCTGCCCAATTATGGCGTGTTCGACGAAAAACGGGTTTTCGCCTCCGGCCCGATGCCCGGCGTCTTTACGTTTCGCGGTGTCAGGATCGGCGTGCCGGTGTGCGAGGATATCTGGACCGATGCCGTCACCCGCCATCTGGCGAAGGCGGGGGCGGAAATATTGGCGGTGCCCAACGGCTCGCCCTTTGAGGCCGGCAAGGAAGATGTACGGCTGGAGTTGGCTGCGGCCCGGGTGAAGGAAACCGGCTTGCCGCTGATCTATCTCAACCAGGTCGGTGGCCAGGACGAATTGGTGTTCGATGGCGCCAGCTTTGTCCTGAATGGCGACGGTAAGACAGCGCTCAGCCTGCCTGGCTGGCGGGAAAAGCTGGTGATCACCGATTGGGCGCGGGGCGCGGATGGCAAATGGTTCTGTGCTTCCGGCGAAAAAGCCGCCGCCGAGGATCGCAGCGCCCAAGTCTATCACGCCATGATGCTGGGCCTGCGCGATTACGTGAACAAGAACCGCTTTCCCGGCGTGGTGATGGGTCTGTCCGGCGGCATCGATTCCGCGCTGTCCGCCGCCGTTGCGGTGGATGCGCTGGGCGCGGCGCGGGTGCGCTGCGTGATGCTGCCATCGCGCTTTACCTCACGGACAAGCCTGGAAGACGCCGATGCCTGCGCCTTGGCGCTGGGCGTTCCTTACGAGACCATCGAGATTGAGCGCGCCGTGGCGGCGATGGACGAAACTCTGGCGCCCGCCTTTGCCGGTACCACAGCCGATACCACGGAAGAGAACATCCAGTCGCGGCTGCGCGGCGTGATCCTGATGGCGATCTCCAACAAATTCGGACCCATGGTCCTGACCACCGGCAACAAGAGCGAGATGAGCGTGGGCTATGCCACGCTCTATGGCGACATGTGCGGCGGCTATAATGTTCTGAAGGACATCTACAAGACCGAGGTTTTCGCCCTGGCGCGCTGGCGCAACCGGTTTTCGCCGGACGGCGCGTTGGGCCCGGCCGGCCGCGTCATTCCGCAGCGCATTATCGACAAGCCGCCCAGCGCGGAATTGAAACCGGACCAGACCGACCAGGATTCTCTGCCGCCGTATGACATCCTGGACGGCATCCTGGAATGCCTGGTCGAGCATGAGATGAGCTTTGCTGACACGGTGGCGCGTGGTTTTGAACCCGCGACCGTCAAGCGCATCGAGCAGCTCTTGTATGTTTCGGAATATAAGCGCCGCCAGGCGCCGCCCGGCGTCAAGATTTCGGCCCGCAATTTCGGCCGTGACCGGCGCTATCCCATCACCAATGCGTTCCGGGATTCACGCGCATGAGTGTGATCGTCCGCTTCGCGCCGTCGCCCACCGGCCTGCTGCATGTCGGCAATGCCCGCACCGCGCTTTTGAACTATCTGTTTGCCCGCAAATTTGGCGGCAAATTCCTGCTGCGGATTGACGATACCGATGCGGCCCGTTCCACCAAGGAATTCGAGGACGCCATTTATCGCGACCTGGACTGGCTGGGGCTGCGCCACGATCTCACCGACCGCCAGTTCGGCCGGCTGAAAATCTATTCCACTGCTTTCTACCGCCTCCAGGCTGCCGGCCGGGTTTACCCCTGTTATGAGACCGAAGCCGAGCTGGAACGCCAGCGCGCGCTGCTCAAGCTGCGCAAGCTGCCGCCAATCTATGAGCGCGGCGCCCTGAAGCTGACCGAAGAGCAGCGCAAGGCTTATGAAGCGGAAGGACGCAATCCCCATTGGCGCTTCAAGCTGTCGCGGCAAAAGGTTCGCTGGACCGATCTGGTGCGCGGGCCGGTGGAGATCGACACTGCCACCATGTCCGACCCCGTGCTCGTGCGGGCGGACGGCGCCTTTCTCTACACCTTGCCGTCGGTGGCCGACGATATTGATTTTGCCATCAGCCATGTGGTGCGCGGTGAGGACCATGTCACCAACACGGCGGCGCAGATTGAGATATTTGAGGCGCTGGAGGCCAGGGTGCCTGCCTTCGCGCATTTTCCACTGCTGGTGGGGGCGGGCGGCGAAGCGCTATCCAAGCGGCTGGGTTCGCTGTCGCTGGCCGAACTGCGCGATGCCGGCATGGAGCCGATGGCGGTGGCCGCCTATCTCGCCAAGATCGGTACCTCTGATGCCATCGAGCCGCGGCTGTCCTTGGATGAACTGGCGCTGGAATTTGATTTCGCCAAGATCGGCCGGGCGCCGGCCCATTTCGATCCCGAGGAATTGGCGGCGTTGAACGCCAGGACGCTGCACCAGATGCCGTATGCCATGGTCGCCGGGCGTGTGACGATTTCCGAGCCGCTATGGGACGCGATCAAGCCCAACTTGACCAAATTGTCAGATGCCGAAATTCTGGCCCAGCTGGTGACCGGCCCGGTCATGCCTGTGATCGAGGATGCCGGGCTCGCCGCAAAAGCTGCCGCTCTGCTGCCGCCCGAGCCCTGGACCGAAGAGACCTGGGGTCTCTGGACCAAGGCCATTTCCCTTGAGACCGGGGCCAAGGGCAGGGGGCTGTTTCACCCCTTGCGGCTGGCCCTGACCGGACGGGGCGATGGACCGGAACTCAAAAAACTGTTACCCCTGATCGGGCGGGTCAAAGCCTTGGCCCGGTTGGAAGGAAAAACCGCGTGACACCTGCGTTGGTCATTCGAATTACGATTTGCGGCCCCGCGCGCGAAGCGCGTATTTAAACAAAGCCCGCAAAAACCCTTCTGCTCGCCCCCATTATTTGCCACCTTCCCGCCGCCTTCCGGTGATTTTCCATGACTCTGCGCCTGTTCAACACCCTGACCAAGTCCAAGGACGATTTCGCGCCCATCGATGCGAAAAATGTGCGGATGTATGTCTGCGGGCCTACGGTTTACGACTTTGCTCATATCGGCAATGCCCGGCCCGCCATCGTGTTCGATGTGCTGTTCCGGCTACTGCGTCATCTTTATGGCGATGCCCATGTCACCTATGTCCGCAACATCACCGACGTGGACGACAAGATCAACGCGCGGGCGGCGGAGCGTGGCATCCCGATCCGCGCGCTGACCGAGGAAACCGCGCGCATCTACAATGAGGACGTGGCGGCACTGGGCTGCATGGCGCCCAGTATCAGTCCGCGCGCCACCGAGCATATTCCCCAGATGATCGCCATGATCGAGCAGCTCATCGCCGCCGGTCATGCTTATGTCGCCGAAGGCCATGTGTTGTTCGATGTTTCCTCCAAGCCCGATTACGGCAAGCTGTCGCGCCGCTCGCTGGTCGAAATGATCGCCGGCTCGCGGGTGGAAGTGGCGCCCTACAAAAAGAACCCGATGGATTTTGTACTGTGGAAGCCGTCCGACGCGGCGACGCCCGGATGGGATTCGCCCTGGGGACGGGGCCGCCCCGGCTGGCATATCGAATGTTCCGCCATGGCCGGCCAGTATCTGGGCGAGACGTTTGACATCCATGGCGGCGGCATCGACCTGATGTTTCCGCATCATGAAAATGAAATCGCCCAGAGCGAATGCGCCCATCACGGCGACGCCATTGCCAATGTCTGGATGCATAACGGCTTCCTGCAGGTTGAGGGCGAGAAAATGTCCAAATCCGCGGGCAATTTCTTCACCATCCGCGAGCTTTTGGCCGACTGGCCGGGCGAGGTGCTGCGCTTCAATATGCTGCGCAGCCATTACCGCCAGCCGATTGATTTCACCTTTGCCGGTGTCAAAGAAAGCTGGAAGACGCTGGAGCGCTGGTATG